>Ga0111198_1034_pt1 | contig 18730 bp, 18 predicted proteins | sample DeeMarSWOR324_28_FD_80370 | JGI IMG/M metagenome (GOLD analysis project Ga0111198, IMG submission 80370) | candidate division WOR_3 bacterium SM23_60
TGTCCATCCGTCAGTTTCTGATCAAAGCCGTCAGTCCAGTCCAGTGGGTGAATTGCTGCCTGCGCCTTCGTTGCTTGCTTGACTGCACGCAGGGCTGTAATATGGTCATAATGGTTATGGGTGGCGAGGATGAGGTCAATGCTGTATCCACGTGTGGCTCTGAGGATTTTATCGGCTTCATCACCCGGATCAATAATGAGCCCCATTGTGTCTTTCTTGAGTATATAGCAGTTCGTTTCCAAGCTGCCGACGATGATTTGTTCTATCTCCATATATTAATTTAGGTTTATTATACACCGAACAGTAGGATGCGTCAAGAAAGAAGACCTCTGTGACGGCAGAGCGTGGCGACTTGACAAAAGATAGTGAATACTATACAATGAAAAGAAATGAGGCAACCGGCAAAAGGAACAGGCAAAAGGGGATAACACACGTGAGTGGTCAACTGCACATGGGCAAAAGTATCGTTATTTCATTGATTTTTCTCTTACTGGCGACGATTGCCTGTGGCGAGAAAGAAGACACCGGAAAATTGAATGTTGTCGTCAGTATTGTACCGTTACAGGAATTTGTCGAGAAGGTTGGCGGCGAAAAGGTGAACGTCATGGTCATGGTGCCGCCGGGGGCATCGCCGCATGCCTATGAACCAACGCCGAGCCAGCTCAGGGCAGTGAGCGCCGCAGACATGTACGTCAAAGTAGGCACACCGGTCGAGTTTGAGGTCCAGTGGCTCGAGAAGCTGCTCGCGATGAACAGGACAATGCATGTCTGCGATGCGTCCGGGGGTATTGAAACAATAACGGTACTGCACGATCGTGAACACATGCACAAGACGCCGATTGATCCACACGTCTGGTTATCTCCCCGGAACGCACGAATTATGGTTGAGAATATCTGTGCGGGATTCGTGAGCATTGATAGTCGACATGCGGATTACTACGAAACGAACCGAGATGCGTATGTAGTACGACTTGATAGCCTTGACCGTACCGTCATTGCAATGCTGGATGGAAAACAGAACCGGCAATTTCTTGTCTACCATCCTGCATGGCACTATTTCGCAGAAGCGTACGGTCTTGAGCAGGTATCTGTTGAAGCAGCGGGAAAAGAACCTACTGCACTGAGTATGCAGCACATCATTGAAAACGCACGGGTGCACGACATCAACGTTGTTTTTGTTTCACCGCAATTCAACACAAAGAGTGCCGAGGTCATTGCCCGGGAGATTGGTGGTCGGGTTGTTTACATTGATCCACTCAACAAGGATTACGTCGCTAACATTGAGACCGTAGCCAAGGCATTAGGTGAGTCAATGGAGTGAGTCATGGAGAATGTAATTGTTGACATGCAGCACGTCTCTTTTTCCTATGACAGCGTGATGGCGCTGGAAGATATTAATCTGAGCATCTACGAGAGAGACTTTCTGACGATTATCGGGCCAAACGGTGGGGGCAAGACGACTATTCTTAAGCTTATCCTCGGCCTGCTGAGACCGACGGCAGGTACGATCACTGTTTTTGGCGGTAAGCCACAGCACGCGCGTTCACGGATTGGTTACTTGCCGCAGCTTCTCGTCTCAAAATTCGATTTTCCAATCAGTGTCCGCGAAGTCGTGCTCATGGGCAGATTGGGAAGGACTGGTCCGGGACAGCACTATTCAAAGAACGATATCGCAGTTGCCCTCGATGCGTTGGACAAAGTGGGCATGGGCGATTATCAAGATACGGCAATCGGTCATTTGTCCGGTGGGCAGCGGCAGCGCGTTTTCATTGCACGCGCACTGGCAACAGAACCGCAGCTGCTCCTGCTCGATGAGCCGGTGTCAAGTGTTGACACGAAGTGGCAGCAAACTTTCTATGATTTGCTTATCGATTTGAACAAGAACATTGCCATTGTGCTGGTGACTCATGACATTGGTGTTGTATCGACATACATAGACAAAATCGCCTGCCTTAACGTTCAGCTGTTCTATCATGGTTCAAAGAAAGAGGGTATGCACAAAATAGCAGAGCTCTACGAGTGTCCGGTGCAGCTGATATCACACCACACGAGTGGGTCGTTTCAAGCAGAGGCCAATGATTGATATCCTCCAGTTTGAGTTTATGCGTAACGCACTGTACGCGGCGATTCTTGTCAGTATTGCCTGTGGTATCGTCGGTACATTCATTGTCATCAAACGGATTGTTTTCATTAGTGGTGGCATAACGCACGCGGCGTTCGGCGGCATTGGTCTTGGGTACCTCCTCGGTGTCAATCCGGTGCTCACCGCAATTCCCTTCAGCCTCCTGGCAGCATGTGCTGTCGGTATGCTTCGCACGCACACAAAGATCAGCGAGGATTCTGCAATTGGTATGCTGTGGGCGGTTGGCATGGCGCTCGGTATTCTCTTTATCGGTCTTACGCCCGGCTATGTGCCTGATCTCTTTAGCTACCTCTTTGGTTCGATCCTGACGGTGCCACTCTCTGATATTGTTATTATGATTGTCCTCGATGCGATTATTGTGGTAATCGTGTTCGTATTCTATAAAGAGTTCCATGCACTCGCTTTTGATGAGGAATTCTCACTCGTCGTTGGTGTACCAACGCAGACACTGTACGTGCTCCTCCTCTGTCTCGTCGCATTGAGCGTCATTATACTGATCCGGGTGGTTGGTATTATTCTCGTTCTCGCACTGCTCACCATACCGGCGGTTACTGCGCGGCAGGTGACGATGCGGCTCAGTCGGATGATCGTATGCAGTACGGGTTTCGCAGTCGTTTCAGCCGTCGTCGGGCTGTGGTTATCATATATCCTGAACCTACCGAGCGGGGCCACAATTGTCCTCGTGCTGAGCGCTGCATTTCTCGGTTCAGTATGTATACGGCGACTGCGCACGGCAGCGGTGCGACCGCACGAGCGGCGCTAGTATGTCTGACAAATTCTTTTGGATACACGCAGCTCGATAGATAATTGCAACTGGAGACAGCGGGTTCCCGGACACTGGGTCGTGGAGCACGCGCCGTGTCGCACCCTGCTATGTACGAGTCTGTTACGTACTCAGAGGTGATCCCACATCGTACGTATTGCAACGGGGAGACTATCCCGGTTTTCTTCGGTGACCTCAATGATAGTAACATCATCCCTTTTTCTAATCGTATCGCAAAAAGGATGAGAACGCTGTAGTATGGTGCCTAAAACAGGTGCGTCTGATATGAGTGCCCGGATGACGGCCTTTTTAAAGGTTCCTGAAAACAACTCCATTTTGCCGATTTCATCGATGATCACGGTGTACTTTTTTGCGATACCCTGTTCTATTGCCGCAACCCCGAGCCGCTCAATACAATCACGGTTAACGCGGTATTTACCAACACGGTACTGGCTTTTTATTCGTTTATGTGATAAAATACATGTTTTGCTATCGAACGTGACGAGACGAAAACCAACGCGCGTTTTCCCCTCTTTGATTTCCTGCGTATAGAAACCGGCACACCGATGCAGCTGCTGTACGACTTTTTTGATGACCGTTGTCTTGCCGATACGCGGACGTCCGGTCAGCAGAATGTTGTTCATGACAGATGCTTGAGTGAGTGAAGCACGATATTGTTGAGGTGCTGGTACAGATAGTCCGGCAGGATCTCTTCGATTTCATCAAATCGCATTTTTCTCAAATCCACATCCTGTCGTGTGTAAATGTGGCGCAGCGTAATAACTGTTTCCTGATCGAGGTACACGACCGTATCATCAAAATCGCGTTCGCACACAACGCCGCCAGCCGCTAGAGAGAAGTTGATTTTCTTGACAGTGCTCCTGATTGGGCGTCGACACGCGACGCAGCTGTCAAGGTGCGGCTGCACGCCGGCGTCGGAGAGTGCCTTGAGCAGGTAATACAGCGTCAACGGCTTCACGAGCGTGTGTTCAATAGTGCTGAGTGAATTGAGAAAGGCGTGCAGCATTGCATATGCTCTGGGATTCTGTTCTTCTGAAGGTAGGGTTTTCGTGAAGAACTCACAGAGGACCATTGCTGCATTCACCGCCTGCGGAGTCGAGCGAATTCTTTCAAAATCGTCGATGACGGTTGCATCGCTGAGTGTATAGACATCTTTCGTCTCTCGTTTGTAGTAAATGATCTCGTCGAGATTGAAGACTTCGAGTGTTCCACACAGTGTGCTCTTTGGCCGTCGGCACCCCTTTGCCAGCACGTCGACCTTACCGTGTGCGCGTGTGAGCACAACGGCAAAGAGACTTGATTCTTTGAATGGCCGCGTTCTGAGGACAAATGCTTTAGTCTTTATGATATGTGCCATGTAACTCGTGCCTGAGGTGCATCACATATACCTTTTTCTTCTGCTTGCCTGCTTACAATCCGAGAAACTGGATTGCAATACCACACAGGCATACTGTCGCACCAGCCAGGGCGTGAGAGAATCGCTCTAGTTTCTCGGTCGGTACGAATGCGATGCCGAATGAAGTAATCAAGACGATCGTCAGCATTGTGCCGATGGTTACGCTACTAAAGACAGCGGTGACGAGCGTCAATCCCATAATACTGCTTTTTGCTGCTGGATACATAAGCAGAGGAATGAGCGGTTCACAGGGTCCGAGCACAAAGATGGTAAAAAGGATCCACGGCGTGATGTTCACCGCATCTGTTTTTTCGTGGACGTGGACGTGGTCGCTGCTGTGGGTGTGCGTATGTGTATGCGTTGTTCCATTTTGGTGAGCATGAATGTGTTGGTGTGGTTTTTTCCTGAATGCCCGGCGCAAACCCCAAAGAAAATAGACGAAGCCGAAGGCGATGAGTGCCCAGGCTGCGATATTGCCGCGAAACGCTTCAAAAGCCTCTAGTCGCATGACTGCAACCCCGAGCGCAATGCCGAGGATGCCGAGCAGAATCGAACTGCCGACGTGTCCGATACCGCATACAAACGTCAACCAGAATGTCTTGGCGAGCGACCACTTGCGTGCCTTGGCAATAACAATGAACGGTACATAGTGGTCAGGGCCAAAGAGTGTGTGGAAGAAACCGATTGATGCGGCGGTGAAGGTGAGTAGCCAGAGTTCTTGTGTCACACTGCTATTTCCTTTCCTTTTTCGAATGCGACAATGTTGAGGTCTACGTATTTTGCTTTTACATTTTCTTGTATCGCACGGTCCCAGGAGCTTTTCTCAAAATCCATAAATCGCGACAACACACCGAGCAGGATGATATTGACGGTCCTGATGTTTCCCAATTCGAGCGCACGCTCATTTGCATCAACGAATAGTATCTTCCCGCGTCGTTTGAGTTTTCTGTTTATATCCTGCGGGTACTCTGCAGCACCGATAAGCACGCTCATCGGTGGGATTTCGCGGTCATTGACAATAATCATACCCTCTGGTTTCACGTAGCGAAGATATCTGAGTGCCTCCAGCTTCTCAAACGCGAGGATGAAATCTGCTGTGCCCTGTTCAATCAGTGGTGAGTATACTTTTCTACCGAAGCGTACGTGCGTTATGACACTACCGCCGCGCTGCGCCATACCGTGCACTTCACTTTTTTTGACATCGTTACCTTCAGCGAATGCAGCTGTGCACAGAACATTCGAGGCGAGTATGATGCCCTGTCCACCAACACCGCATATAACGATGTTTTTCGTGTTCACACCGTCTCCTGAGTACTGGTCGTTGCTGAGAGCACAATCGCGTCGCAGGTGCACACTTGTGCGCACAAACCACAGCCAAAGCAAAGTGTCGGATCAATGACCGCGAGTGGTTTTTTCCTCTCATCCGGATGCCTAAGACTCAGGGCAGGACAGCCGATCTGCATGCACAATTCGCATCCTTTGCACAATTCAGGGTCAACATAGTAGGGTGTCTTCGGTTTCAAAAGGAGTGCACAAGGTCTGCGGAAGATAAGAACACTGACACCATCGTGTGCGAGCGCTTCTTTGAATGCTGCTTCAACATCTTCGAGATTATCTGGATTCACAACGTTGACATACTCGACACCGCAGCCCCGGGCAATTTGCTCGGGGGGCACACGAATACCTCTGTCGCCGTGGGCGAGTTTGCCGGTGCCTGGGTGGGGTTGATGCCCGGTCATTGCTGTCGTATAGTTATCAACAATAACGAGCGTGAGATGTCCTTTATTGTACACGGCATTCACGAGACCGGTAATGCCAGAATGATAAAATGTCGAATCGCCAAGTATCGCAACCGCCTTCTTACCGAAATCGGCTCCCAGTGCTTTTTCAAGACCGTGGGCATTAGTGACTGACGCACCCATACAAATGCACGTATCCATAGAACTGAGGGGAGGAAGAGCGCCGAGCGTATAGCAGCCAATATCGCCAATGACTGCGAGCTTCAGTTTTTTCATAATGTGAAAGACCGGCCGGTGCGGACAGCCGGGACAGAGTACCGGCGGTCGTGCCGGGATGTGCTGTTGGGTTTCTTTTTTCTGTTTTCTGGAGAAACTGCGGCGCAGAATGTCTGGGGTCAATTCACCACACGATGGTATTCTATCCTTACCCACGACCTTAATACCGAGTGCCTTTACTTCAGTTTCCAGTATCGCGTCACCCTCTTCAACGACGAAGATCTTTTTTACCGCACGCGCGAATTTCTTGATGAGATTTTCGGGGATAGGATGAGTCAAGGATAGTTTCAAGAAACTGGCATCTGGCCAGACGTCGCGCGCGTACTGGTATGATATGCCTGATGTGATTATACCAAGATTCTTTTCGCCCCACTCAATACGGTTGTGCGGAAACGTTTCACTGAATGCGGCAAGTTTTTTGAGCCGTCCCTCAATAATGACGTGAAGCCGCCGGGCGTGGGCAGGCAGGGCAAGTCGTTTCTTTGTATCTTTTGCATACCCTTTTGGGGGGAACTCTGTTCGCCTCCCCAGTTCAACAACACAGGTTGAGTGGCAAATTCGTGTCGTTAGTCTGAGGAGCACGGGTGTATCAAAGGTCTCGGAAATGTCAAAAGCGAGTTGCGTGAAAATTTTTGCTTCGTTTGAATCCGACGGTTCAAAAATAGGAACTTTGGCGTGCCGGCCGTAGTGCCGGTTGTCCTGTTCGTTCTGCGAAGACCACATGCCAGGGTCGTCAGCCGAGACAACGACAAACCCGCCGGTCACACCTGAATAGCTCATCGTGAAAAACGGATCTGCAGCAACATTGAGGCCAACGTGTTTCATTGCGGTGATCGCGCGCACACCAGAAAAACACGCACCAGCCGCGACTTCGAGGGCAACTTTTTCATTGACTGCCCACTCTGCACTGATCTCTGGATAGGTGATGATGTTTTCCAGTATTTCTGTGGACGGTGTGCCCGGATACGCGGCAGCAACACGACAGCCCGCCTCCCATGCGCCCCGGGCAACTGCTCCGTTGCCGGACAGTAGTGATTTCATGACTGTCGATTATACACAGGACAGACAGTAAGTCAATTAGCGATGAGGTTTAGTACATTCTTACATCTTCTTCTTTACGCAGGACGCGCAGCACACCGCGCGCGAGTGCTTCCATTTCGCCCTCACCAGGATAAACAAAGACGGTGCTACATAGAAATTCAATCCAGTCTTTGAGTTTGCCGACAAAATCTTTAGAAAAGGCAATACCGCCACTGATGACAATGGCATCTATCGCACCTTTGAGAACGACCGCGTACGCACCGACTTCTTTGGCAATTTGGTAGACCATTGCATTGTAGACGTTTTCTGCTTCCTTGTCGCCGTGTGCTATCCGTTCCTCAATCACTCTGATATCGTCAGTGCCGAGGTATGATAACATACCACCTTGTCGATTCAACTTCTTTTTTATGCTCTCGTAGTTATTCTGATTGCTGAAGCACAATTGAGCGAGTGGCATCGTGGGCAAGGCTCCAGTGCGCTGAGGTGAAAACGGACCATCTTCATTAGCATTGGATGAATCGACTTGCTTACCCTTGAGGTGTGCGGCCACGGTTATGCCAGTGCCGAGATGGACAATGACGAAATTGCATTCGGCGTATGGCTTACCTAGTTCTTGAGCCGCCTTTTTAGCGACCATGCGGACATTGAGTGCGTGACTCAATGCTTTTCTTTTTATCTCTTTTAACCCTGAGTAGCGCGACAAATCCCAAAACTCGTCAACTGACACCGGGTCGACAAAGTAGGCATTGAGAGACAGGGTGTCAGCTATTTCTTTTGCAATGAGGGCGCCGAGCAGAGACGGATGTTCGGACTGATAGTTACCCATCTGGATATCAGTGATGAGTGCATCAGTGATGAGATACGTGCCGCTTGTCAGCGGCTTAAATGGTCCGCCCCGGCCGACGACTGCGGATAGAGAACCTAAATCGACGTTCTCTTTTTCCAGTACGCACATGACTGCTTCTTTGCGAAACCTGTGTTGATCAATGATTTTCGAAAAGGCGAGGAGTTCGTCTGCGTTGTGCCGGATGTTTTCTTCGAATTCTTGTTGTTCATTTTTATATACAGCGATGCGGGTCGAACTAGCACCAGGATTGATCACCAGTATGATGTGGTCCATACGTGCTTATGATACGGATAAACGTCACGATGTCAATCAAAACAGATAGTCTAAGGGTTAGGGTCAGGAAGCTTGAGAATGTCTCCAGCATCTTAGCCTTAACCCGTTATCTATACAGTGGAGATATTGACCACTCTACCACTATTCTGTATACTTGTTCATGCAACCACTTGTTCTTTGTTTTCTCATTGCGTTGTCTCGTGGTGTCGTCATAACCGATAACGTCTGGGTATACGGTAGAGACCGTGCGATGCATGTGCTACAGACTGGTGATGTCGTAACCATTACATCGTACGATAGTGACATGGTGCAGATTGAGTACGAAAACGCACCGTACCGAGTACTGAAGGATGTGCTCATTGATTTTGATTCAGAAATCGGACTGGAAAAACTTTTTGTATTTGCTCGTGGCTACTTTGATGAAAGAGAATTCAGAAAAGCAGCTCGTCTGTTTGATGTTTTCACGACGCACTTCGACACATCCGTATACTACGCTGAGGCACTGTACTATTGTGGTCTCGCGTACGAAGAAATTGCACGCACCTGTTCCATGCGCGATACTATGCCGGAGATGGTCTACAGCGAATATCTAAAGCAGTGGGTTTATACAGGAAAGGCCTACGCGACATTGACTGAACAGCTGCCAGAGAGTTTTTATACTCCTAAAGCACAGTACCGTCTCCTCTGTATACAGAGGATGAGGCACCCACCGTGGCAGGATTCAGCGGTGGCGGTAGAGACCGAGCGTTCACAGTGGCTGGAATTCGCTGCTCGCTACCCACACACCGATGAGTATGTATTGGCACTCCTCGAGGCAGCGTACCTTAGTCGCGTTCTCTATGAGATGAGCGGTCGTACTGACGACAAGAATACGGCGGTTAGACTGTATAATCTGATTCTAAGTGAATTTCCCGAAACCGTGGCTGCAGCACAGGCGCGACTGTATATTTTTGAAATCGAAAACGAAGAACGTATCTACAAATACTAAATCCACATTCTACTAGACAAGGTGCAATGCTGAAATTTCAGTGCCTCTCGTGTCTACGCGGGTCGTCTACGTCGATTTTGTAGCCTTTTTCAAAAACATCTTCAAAGTCAAACACCTTCTCAAAGTCACTCAGTTTATCATCGGTGGTTTTAGAGAGAAGGTTCTCGTTGACCATATTAAAGACGATGTTGCCAAAATCGCGCGTTTCTTTAATGCCCCAGTACTCAAAAACAATTTTCGCCATTGAGCCGTAACGGCTGAGTGCGAGGTCTTTTATTCCCTCAAGAAGCTCACGTCCTGAGGCGTGACTTTTTTGCTTGAACATTCGCCGCGTATGAAGAAGTGCTTCGAGGACAAATAGATATGCTTCGAGCGGGTAACGGGTGTCTCGTTCGATGATTTTTTTCAGCGCCCGGAGGTTGTCCATACGCAATTATATGGTGATGAGCGATTCCGTCAAGACCGCACGAGCTTGGGCCTTCTGCGGTCGGTCTCGCATCGAACAGTGCAGCGCTGAGCGGGGATGGTGAGAGCCCCACATACGCCAAAGTTCCTGCTCTCAGATATCATCATTGACCACGACGATCGGATAATGGGACTAATGGGTACGTGCTACTCTGTTGTGTCTATGGATTTGATGAGGTTATCAATGGTTGTTTTTGTTTCCATACGGACAGTCACGAATTTCTTGTAGAGTTCTTGAGCATCCTCAAAACCTGTGATGTGCGCAGGTATACCGAGTGCATCTGGTATGATTGTATCTGACGCACCGGCGGTGAGGCGGTAGACGTTTCTTAACGTATTGAGAAAACCAAATGCATATGCGAGTGCGTAGAGATCATTTCTCAATTCTGGATGGGTATGTGCCACGTGAGTGAAAAGCTTAGAGTTCACCGGTTCCATAATGTGGTACTGGGCTTTGATAATGAACATCATCATTTCAATATCCCTTAGCCCACCAACACTTTCTTTGATATCATTGTCGAATCTCTGTGTTTGGTCTGACATACTGTGTCGGGACATGATTTCGTTCTTCATCTGTGCAATATACTGCTCACGTTTGTCGAAAATATGGGATTTTACAATGCGGTTGACATATTCCTTTTCAAAACGGTGCGAACCTATCACGAGACGGGCACCGAGCATCTGTGATTTTTCAACGAATATGTTAGGACGGTCCTCACTGAGTAGTGTATCAATTTCATTAAGGAGAATAACATACCTGCCAAAGTAGTCGGCAAACCGGTGATGAGGGATTGTGCCACGCTTGATGATTTCATTATTCATTTTCGCGATGATCTTGTTACAATACTCGAGGACTTCGGTATTTTCTGTATTGAGAAGAACGATAATATCGTAGTCGTCGTCATATGCCTGTTCGCGCGCATGACCACCGGCAGCAAATACCGCAAGGAGATCATCCGTGATGATGCGTTTTGTATACTGCTTATCAATCTCCTGCCTACATATATCGAACAGAGTCAGGATGTATTTATCAGAGAACTCGGTGAAATCAGCATTGGTTTGCTCCCCCGGTATACCCTTGAGTGTTCGTAAGCCGACACGCATCATTTCGAAGTCATAGTAATCGTTGAGCCGCTCTTTTTTCTCATGGAATGTTGGCATTGAATCGATATCACTGTAAATCGCATCGGCGAATTCTTCGAGCTGATCATTATACTGCAATTGGGCGATGGCTTCTGGATACCGGTTTAGTATGCGCATAAAAAATCGTTTGTAGAACGTGCTGCTCGCGCTGTGAATATCGATAAGGTATCTCAGATTATCAATGATTGGTTCAAGATCTTTTTCGTACGTTCGTGTTTCCAGGATATTTCTGTAGTACCTCAAGACGTTCTCGTTATTGAGTGCAAGGTATTTGTTAATTAAACGTGGAAAGCGGTTAAAAACATAAGCGATATTTCTCACAATATCAGGAATTTGTGTCAGAACCTGTAGCAGGTGTGCATTCAATTCCTCAAATACCGCTTTGCCACTTCGCGTTGTTCCGAGATTGTTCAAGAATTTTATCAATGAAAAGAAATCATATTTTACCCACTCAATGTATCCTCTTACAAGTCTCTTACGTCTCTCTACCGAATACGAATTGAGGTCGTTGACAAATCTCACGAGGGTGTCTTCTTTTGAAAAATCATCGAGTATGTCATCCCAGAAAGACGTGCCTCTAAAGAATCTGAACTGTCTCAGAAAATCTTGTGCAATGTTGCCCTCGTAGTGAGGATTGAGCATGGGCACAAAGATTGAAGTAGTCTCCAGATGTTTCTTTACGTCATTGATAAGCACAGGAATCGTCCGTCTGATACTTTGTATGTGTTCGTAATAGTGCACAAGTAAGTGCTCTTCGGCACGGCACGTTCCGAAATCAGAATAGCCAAGTATCTGTGTAACCTTGCGTATGTTGTGACGTGACGTATCATCGAGCGATATTTCTTCATCTTGGGTTACAAAAAGCTGGTAGAGGTATCTGAAAATCTCGAAAAAGGTGAGTGCGCTCTCAAGCGTGCTGTACTCATGATATCGTTTCGCATTTCGCTGTTTGAGACTGTCGAGCACGTCCCACGCATTAGCTTTGTCGATACCGAACACGGTCTTCTGAGCACAGACAACGCTCTTGATTGCTCGCAGCGCATCTTCTTTGAAGCTGATGTGCGTTGGACTGATCGGACGTGCGAGTAGCGAATCAACTTCACCGAGGATACCCCTCAGGTAGCCCTCATGATATTTGTTATCGCCGTTCGCATGATAGAAATACCGGTCAATCACCTCTTTTCGGTACGTCTCAAAGAGCTTCTTGCTTCCTGTAATCACCGCCGCATTGAGCATCTCATTGATAATGACGTAGTCTCTTATTTCATGTTTGAGTACTCTGTTGTATTCCTCAACTGATGCTGAATAGAAGTGTTCTCCGATATGCTCAGAAAGATGAAAATGGAACGAGATCGCGGACTTGAGCATCGTTTGACTGACCTGGGCAATCACGCGGTTAAACGCCGCTCTGTTTTCTCTGCAATCATCGACAATACCGACATCAATGTCATCCTGGTCGGCTTTTGTGCCGACGCCCATAATGACGAATTCAGGACAGGATATTCCATCAAGAAATAAATCAAGGAGCTCCTCGATGTAACGCGCAGTGAGCTCTCTGAAACTATTCCCCGCATTTATCATGAATTCTTTGTAGATACCACTCTTGTCGACTCCAGAAGCAATGACGTCCATCCGTAGTAAATCAACGGCGTGCCGGTTCATAAGCAGGAAATGGAGTGCGAAGAAGGTCTGTATGAACGTAAGTCGCTCTTTGGCATTGTGTGCTACGTGAGAGACGATCTTCAATTCTTGACCAAAATCGTAGGAAGGATGAAGTATGTGTACAATATCACGTTTTTTCTGTTCCTCCAGACGTTGGATGAGATGGTCAAGGTTTTTTCTCACTGTGTGAATATACTTAAGATGATGGTTGCCGAATTCCGAAGTTTTTTCTTCGAGACGCGTGATAAAATCCTTCATGTTTTCTCTAGTCGTGCTATCACCTCATCCGGGATTTCTATGCGGGGATATCCGAGCTCATCTGCTGAGGAGAGGATTTGTAAGAGTTTTTTTCGAAAAACGCGCTCGTCACAGAGATAGTGTGCATTCTCGAACAGATACTTCCAGAACTTACGATTCTCCTTTTCTATCTCACAGACGGCAAAAATGTGCCTAATGTCGACACTCGTGTCGACCGCTCGTTCAAGATCTCTTTGCGTACGGGGAGAGATGACCTTCTCAATGACGATATCCCACGGGTGTGCCGTAAGAAGTGAGATATTGAAATGCTTGTCATCACATGTGACGCGCTCGGTATGTGGCTTGAGTCTCTCGGCATTGTGCGTATAGAATTCATAGATCTCGTTACGCAGGATGTAGTCAACGTTGAACCACACATGATTAAATGACCACGCAGTGTGTAGGCTCGCAATGTTTTTATTGATAATGAGGGAATCGTCGTAATCAACAATACGTAATTGTTTTGGTTTGGGCATACTCATGAACGTTTCAAGCGCCTTCTCGTTCTTGAAAAGGATATCAACGTCCCAGTAGACCACGTACTGCAAGTAATTTTTCATGAGCAGGGAGATCGCACCGATGACGATGAAACTAATGGATTGCGTATCTTGGAGTTGCGAGAGTGTCTGCAATACCGCGAGTGCAGTACTGCGGCGTTTCGTATCTATATATGCCAACCAATGAGGGTTCACCGTAGATGTGTTGATTTACGTTTACTCGGTTCGCTGTTGAGCTTTCTGGAAACCGGTGTTAAATGCCTTGAGGTTCAACTCTTCTGTACCTTTGGGAACGCGTGAAAGTATCGCTGATTCGACTGCTTCTTTCGTCACAACTCCAGTGAGTTGCGTGATGATGCCGAGTGCAACGATATTGGCGACGAGCAGTTTGCCAACTTCTTTTTCTGCGATGTCAGTAATTGCCATCGAGCAGACTTTGAAACTCCCCTGGGGAATGTTCGCGACATACTTCGAGTCCACGAGCAGTATTCCATTGTCCTTTAAATCGGCATGATACTTATCACATGCTTCTTGTGTGAAACAGAGAAGTAGATCTATGTGTGACGCTTTTGGGTAGTCTATTTCTTCATCACTTATGATGACCTCTGATCTGCTTGAACCGCCACGTGCTTCGGGACCATAGGATTGACTCTGTGTGGCATTCTTACCATCGTAGATTGCTGCAGCCTCTGCGAGAATTTTGCCAGCAAGAATGAGACCCTGGCCTCCCGACCCACTTAATCTAATTTCGTATCTCATGCTCACACTACCTCCTTACACTACTGTTCTCTCAATCTGTTGACAAGCCTGTAGTATTCCTCACAAAACTCTTTTCTTTCCACATCGTGCAGAACACCAACAATAATTTTTCCAACTTTTTCTCTTTCCTCCATTTTGCGTGCCCGCTCCACTGGAATGCTGTTTTCTTTGTACCACCGGAGCATATCTACTGCTGTACCAAGCCGGTTCGGGCGTGCGTAGTAGGTCGGACACTGGGTCAAAACCTCGATGAGAGCGAATCCTTTTCTTGCCAGTCCCTTTTGGATGAACCGCTCAAGTTGCACTGCATGGTAGCAGGTTGTCCGCACGACAAATGAAGCGCCTGCTGCAATAGCGAGTCCTGATATGTCAAACGATGGTTCCATACTGCCGTACGGTGCCGTACTGGCTTTTTTCCCCTGCGGCGTCGTCGGCGATGCCTGTCCGCCAGTCATACCGTAGATGTGGTTGTTGTAGAGAAGTACAGTCATATCAAGATTTCGGCGGGCGGCGTGAATGAAGTGATTGCCGCCGATTGCCGTCGCGTCTCCGTCACCAGTGACTACCAGTATTTTCAAGTCTGGTTTGGCAAGCTTGAGTCCAGTGGCAAAAGCAAGTGCCCGACCGTGCGTCGTGTGTAGCGTATTGAAATCAACGTAGCCTGGTGTTCGTGATGAACAACCAATACCCGACACGAGGGCAATGCGGTCCTTGGGGATGTTACTGTGTTCAATGGCACGTAACATTGCTTTCAGCACGATGCCACAGCCACATCCAGTACACCAGATGTGTGGGAACTTGCTCAGCCTCAGGTATTTGTCATACGGAAACACTTCTTATCTGCTCCACTATCTCTTCTGGGGTTATCAGCCCACCATCGATTCGGTTTATTTGCGTTGGCTTTCTGCGTGTTGCACACGCGACTTCGTGCGCGACTTGCCCGAGATTCATCTCGGGCACGATGAATGTCTCTACGTTCTGTGCTAGTGCCGAGAGTACGTCATCGGGGAATGGCCACAAGACCTGTAGTTGAAGCATACCTGCCTTTATTCCCATCGCCCGTGCCTGGCGAACTGCTCGGTGCGCAGAACGGGCACTTGACCCGTATGCGACAACGCACATTTGCGCATCATCGAGCATAACTGTTTTGTAGCGTATGATACGCTCTCTATTCTGTTCGATCTTGTCATTGAGTCGACGATACAATGCATCAATTTTTTTTGGATCATTCGTCGGAAAACCTGTTTCATCGTGACTCAAACCGGTCACGTGGTAGCGGTAGCCTGAGCCAAAATCTGCAAAAAGTGGAATCGCCGAATCAGTTACCTCATACGGCACGAATTTTTCGGGCGGCACGTTCGTTCTCTGTCTATCAACAATTTCAATTTCTTCTGGTTTGGGAAAAACGATTTTTTCATTCACGTGTGCGACAATTTCGTCAAGTAGAACGATGACCGGCACTCGGTACTGCTCAGAGAAATTGAACGCCTGTATTGTCCAATCAAATGTCTCACGAACCGTTGCCGGTGCAACTGTAATAGCGGGATGATCACCGTGGGTACCCCAACGCGCCTGCATGACATCACCTTGTGATGGTAGCGTTGGCAGACCAGTGCTCGGGCCGCCGCGCTGGACATTAACGACAACACACGGAACCTCGGTCATGCACGCGTAACCGATATTTTCCTGCATGAGTGAGAAACCAGGGCCGCTCGTTGCAGTCATGGATTTCGTTCCGGTCAGACTCGCACCGATAATCGCCGCCATTGATGCGAGTTCGTCTTCCATTTGAATGAACACACCGCCTTCGCGCGGTAACCGTTGGGCGAGAATCTCGGCGATTTCTGAAGAGGGGGTAATCGGGTAGCCAGCGAAGAAGCGCATGCCAGCAGACAGAGCTGCTTCTGCGCACGCTTCATTACCGGTCATGAGTCGTGCATTCGTACTATTCATTGTTTTCGTCCTTACCCGGATGAACGGTGATGGCAAAATCCGGGCAGTATATCTCGCAAAACTGACAACCAGTGCAATCATCCGCTCGAACGACGATTGCCTTCCCGTTTTCCATTGCCAGTACGTTTTTCGGACAGAATGCGACGCAAATTTCGCAGCCTTTACACCATTGTTCATTAACATCTATGCTGAATTTCCTCGTTTTGATGGCCATGACTGTCTATTATAGTGATAAAAGAACGAACGTCAACATGTGCTAGGCGTGCCGATCATCTCAAAATCTTGGTTGCGCAGAAGCATCGAATATCCGCAATAGTATAGTCAAATCAACGATTTGTGTGATCTTGGGATTCGGCTTGCGGCGTTAGTACAGCGTGCCATACGCTACAGACTATACGCCATGTGCCACAGGCTATAGATTATCTGCTATAGGCTATGAGTCAACGGGCCTACACGTTTACGTTGAGGTAGAAATTCAGCAGTTCCCGAATACAAATGGTCAGCGGGACTGCAAGCACGACACCCCAGAAGCCGAATATTGCGCCGCCCATAATGAGCACGATCATAACGACGACCGGGTGCAGCTTAGCCGATTTGCCGATAATGATTGGACCGAGTACAAAGTTCTCGAGGAGCTGTTCACCGACATATACGCTTACGATTTTGACGACATTGACAACTGGTGCTGGACTTAAAACACCAATGAGGATTGCCGGAATGAAGCTCAGTACGTAGCCGATATTGGGGATGAGGTTACAGAGTGCGGCGATGATACCGAGCAGTAGGTAGTATTTGATGCCGAGAACCCATAGAAAGAAACCGACAATGAACCCGACAATGAGCATGAGCAGCAGCGTGCCACGGAAGAAACGGGCGAGGGAAAAATTCAATTTCTTCAAGAATTCGTTCATACGCTTTCGTTGGTGCGCGGGAAACAGATTGCTGAACCAGGAGCTAATTTTCTCACGATCGGCAAGAAACAAATAGGCAGAGAGCGGGATGAACACGAGGTTATAGATAAGCATGACGATACCGGTCACCCCTTTTCCTATTTGCTCTATCGTCGTGAAGAGACCACTGACTATGTTTGTCAAGTGTGATGTGATGGTGTTGGCAATGATGTTCGGCTCAATCTCGACCCCGATTTCATTGAGCCTACTGATCACTACTCCAGAGAATACTTGAATGTGTTCGATCGCTTCTGGGATTTTCTCAATCAATCCCTGCAATTCATTGACAAGACCGACAATAATGAGCGTGATGACGAGGGGAAAGAAGGCGATAATGGGAATGAGGAATGCGAGAATCGCGAGCACACGAGGCACTTTCTTGCGCTCAAGCAAATCCACGAACGGTGCGAAGATGTAGGCAATACCAAGACCAATAATGAACGGCACCAGAATCGAAGCGTAGTGAAGGAGAAAGTACAAAAAAAGGAGAACGAGACTGAGCACAAAAACGGGACGGGCATCTTCGTCCCGGCGCATAGGATAGAGGATCGCGATAACGAGGAGGAGGAGCCAGATGGGAGAGAATGTTGGTGAAATAATGACGAATGTGGCAACGAGTATGATGGTAATGTAGAGAATAACCTTCTGCATCGTGCAATTATAGTACAGCTGCCCACAAAATCAAGCCTTGACTTCGCACATCGCATGGATACAATTGCCCCATGAAGATAACAACAACGATGCTATTAGTAAGCACAGCACTCCTCGCAGTCCTTGCGGGTTGTGCGTTTGAAAACCAGACACTGGTTACTATTGATGGTGAGTCATTCACCGTGGCTGATTTCAACGATAGATTTCAGTTCACACCGACCGACGACTCCCTGCAGCGGGTTGAAAAAATCCGTGAATTCATCGATCAGATGCTCATGGTTCACGAGGGTCGCGAGCGCGGCTACCAGGATGACCTCGTTGTTCAGACTGCTTTTGAAGCCCACTCAAAAGAGCTCTTATACCGTGGATACTACGAAGCAAAGGTTATGGATAAGGTGAAAGTTTCTGAATCTGAGATCCGCGCAATGTATAATGACGTGATTGACAAGTACCACCTCGCGCAGATCGTTGTCGATAGTGATTCCCTTGCCCAATACATCCAGACTGAGCTTAATCGAGGAGTGCCGTTCGATTCACTGCTCGGCTTCTCCCTCGATACGCTGACTGAAAACGGTGATATTGGTGAGTTCTCCGTGGTTTCTCTGCCGGCAGAGATTCTGACTGCGCTCAAGAAGAAAAAAGAAGGCGAGACAACGGATATGATTACGTTCGGAAACTACTACTACTTTTTAAAAATAGTGAAGCACTATACAGCTGATGAACCGAAGTTTGAGGATGTGAGAGACCTGATCAGTAACAACATACGGCGTGAGAAAATTGGAGAGGAGCACGAGACATTCATCGAAAAATTATTCAATGAGGCGAAAGTTGAATACAACGACGCGGGTCTGCAAGCACTGATCAAA
>Ga0111198_1098_pt1 | contig 18357 bp, 20 predicted proteins | sample DeeMarSWOR324_28_FD_80370 | JGI IMG/M metagenome (GOLD analysis project Ga0111198, IMG submission 80370) | candidate division WOR_3 bacterium SM23_60
AAGGCAGCGTCCTGTCCGCTGTGCAAAAGAAAGGTCCCGCTGAGTAAACTGGGCGGCGTATAACGAAACAGCTTATAGCCTATCGCTGTTGGCTAGTGAATATCTAATAGTCTCATCGTCCTATAGCCGCATCGTCGACGTGACCATTAAACTATGGGACGATTCGGCGATGAGACAAATACAAACTCTCCCCTCTCATCTATCAACTATCCCCTGTTCGGTCAGAACTTCCAGAAGCCGAGCGCGGCGAGGAGTAAGAAACCAGCGCCCGCGATAATCGCGCCGAGCCAACCGAGTAGCGAAAGACAAGTTACAATAATGCCTGCGATAAAAACACCGAGGGCAATAACGAGTAGCGATTTGACAAAATTGAGGCCAAACAAGAATGCAATGAGGGCTCCTGTCCACGCTCCGGTCATGGGCAGCGGTATTGCGACGAAGGCGAGAAGACCTATTTCTTCATACTTTTCAATGACGATGCTCCCTCTATGCCGTGTTCTTTTAAAGAGCCAGCTAAAGAATAACCGAAAAACCCTGATGTGTGAGAGCATTTTCACGATTGGATCGAGTAGTAAGAGTATTAACGGTACAGGGATGAGGTTGCCGATGAAGCAAATCAGGAATGCTTCTGGCCACGGTATCTGGAACATTCGAATCGCCAGTGGGAGCGCGCCTCTTAGTTCAATGATCGGTAGCATCGATGTGAGAAAAACTGCGAATTCTGGTGTAAGCCCTCGCGCTACCAGGTCTTGTGGTGTCATAGCGTGCCCCGCCTCCTGCGCATGAACCATTCAGCGGTGAGCGCGAGAACGATCAGAATGTAGGTCAGCGGTCTATCCAGATGTACGGTGCGGATGGTATGCTGTTCTCGTGGTTCGGGTGGTCTGAAAGTGGAAAATTCATCAAGATGAGCATACGTACCACCAGTTTCCCGCGCGATTGTCTCGAGAAACTCGCGGTTCAATCCTTGGTCGCTTTCGATGGTTCGAGCGCTTGCGGTGAGTTTCAGTTCATTGCTCTCTAAAGCTTCATCGTGCAGTGTACCACGTGCGATGAGCGTATGTACGCCCGGTTTGTCAGCAATAAAGGTTGCTTTGTACACACCTTTCTGTACTTCAAAAAAGGGCACACGGTTTGTGTCGTACGCCATGAAAAAATCACCGCCACCGGCGTGGCGGTAATCACGGTTGAAACTTTGCAGCATAACATCAACGACGTCGCCGACACGGTACTCTCTGTGCATCGATGTGAGGACGAGTCGTCTACGATGCCCAGAAGGGGCGATGAATCGCACGATATCTCCGATAAGCTCTGAGAGCACATCTTCTTTTTTCATGCCCTGCATGAGAAAGTGCCAGGTACCCATATCAGTGGTGTTTATCTGGAATACAATACCACTCGCGTGCGTTCTGTATGCGATAACTGGGATGTTATCTGTCTGTGCGATAATTACCGCATCTTGCTTTACATTGCTGACACGGTTGATGGTCGCAAGCGGTGGATACTCATCATATGGGCTCAGTGCGGAAAACGGTTCGACAATTTCCAGCCGGTGGCGGCCCGCGATTGGTGAACTCGCGGTGATCGGAAGAATGTTCCGCCACTGTGCTGTTTGTTCCTCCAGTATCCCCATGCAGAGAATGCCTCCGCCCGTATTGAGAAATTCTTCGATGTCAGGCCACGGTATACGCCGTACGAGCACGTTATCGAGAATGACGACATCAAATGCAGTGAGTGAAGGAAGATTGATGCGCTCACGTGTTTGCACATTTTGTACCGTACCTTTTGTCAATTGGACCGCCGGAATGAGATCGAAGCGTTTGTGTGCGCGCAGTGCTTGCAGGACAAACTTCGTGGTGAATGAAATGTGCTCAGTGTAGTAGAGGATGTGTAGTTTTTCTTCGAGGATGTGTACGAGAAACGATGTTTCATTGTTATCATAACTATGTTCAGCAGAGAGCGGTTGAAGTACTGTCCTGAACCCCTGTTCACCGATGTCTTTGATTGGAATCGTAAACTCAACGGTATTGTTTGCCCGTATTTTGCTGAGTGGAAATGCTTTGCGTTGGAGCATCGCCCCCCGTTCTGTTTGTAACTCAACAGTGCCGCTGCCTGCTTCAAAGCCGACCGATTGCACGGTTACGTGCACACGCATCGAGTCGCCCGCATATGCGTATTCAGGATATATCACGTCGATGAGCATGGCGTCTCGCTGTGTTTCTCTTCCGACACCAAAAGTGTAAACTGGTGTGTTCAACGTCTTCATCTGAGATACGGGATCGGTGTTGACATTGTGATTCCCGTCGGAAATTACAACTATTGCAGAGGGTTCGTAGATGCACGCATCGTTTATGGCACCTGTTATGTTTGTGAAATTGCCGAGAGGCACCGTGTCATCAGACCCAACCGTATAGAGACTTTCACCAAAGTAAGCGACAACATGCGGGTACTCAATTGTCTCTAGTGCCGCCGTGATCGCTGATACATGGTCCGACATACTTGCTGAGTGATCACATAAGATCATTGGTGGTGTATAGTTTTTTCTCATTTTGAACGGCAGCGCGACATTGAAAATGAGCAGCGTCAGCAGGACGATTGCGAGTATGCGCAGGGGAATAAAGAGAGGACTCTTTCGATACAGGACAAACGTAAGTAGTATACTGATGATGATGAGACTAATCGATAAGGTCGTCAATGCTTTTTTCCTGTAATTGCAGAATCACGGTATTCTCTTCACGCGCAGCAACTGAAGCGGTCCCTGAGTACGTTCCGCTGATCACATCAACTGTGTAAGAAAGTGTGTCCCGAACCTCAAAGACAAAATTGCCAGCACCGATAATCGATACGCCAAGCGGTCGTTCTCGTCTCAATACGGCAACACCTCGTGCGACTACAGTATCATTCACGTATGCCCTTCCCCGCAGCCGCATCGGTTGGTACGCCGTATCTGGTGTAATGCTGGTAACAAATGTCCTCATGACATTGTCGCTCATATCTCGTGCTCCTGCGGTCATGTACAAGTAATACGTCGTATCATAGCGCAGTGAATCTTCAGGGGCTGCAGGAAGGAGGCGGCATGCCCTCAGGTTCTGCCACGACGCAACGAGATTCTTCTTAGGTACAATATAGAAAGCAAGAAACGTTGTGTCCATCGCTTCTGAGAATACAATAGAAAACTCTCTCTGTCGTGCTCCCTGCGCATAGTGAACGACCCAGGGTTTCACAGTATCTTTCTGTGAGGTACCATTGAATGAGGTTTCAAATGTTCCTTTGTTATGTGCTGTATCATACGTGACACCCGATGTTCTGTACGGAATATCCTGCTGGGGGTCTGTTACAGCGACGATCTCAGCAGCAGAGAGCGAAGGGTAGAGAAGCAAAATGGACAACGTATCACTGCTGTTTGTGATGAGAAAGCTATCCGGGTGGAGCGTAAGCGTATCAACTGCTTCGGAAAAAGTATACTGCAGCTGCCGGGTACTAAGTGCTGTCACTGATTGCAGTTGTGGTCTCAGTCTATCTTTACGTAGCGGGGCAGCTTTGTGAGCACAGAAAGTAGTAAATAGAATGAGCGTCGCAACTATCGAAGTCAACGTGTGTTGCACAGTCTAATTCTAATCTGGGTGCTACCAAAGTCAAGCTGTTTATCTGCCAATCAGTTATAGAAGAATAACACGATAAGAAAATGAATCGTAGATGGGGAATGGTGAATTGTAAATAGGTGAAATCTCAACAAGGAACCGCCCCTATTCCCGATTTCCTATTCACATCTTCTCACGTCCCCTGCCTTTGTTCTATACCGGCTGTTAGTGTTTTGAGCTCAGTATCTTCTTAATATCTTTATTCTTTCCTTTCACGACCGCCTCAAGTAACTGCAGTGAAAGTGCTTTGTACATGTCCGCGAGACGACTGTCTTGTTTGAGTGCGCGCAGGTGACGCCGTATGGTTTTTGCGTCGCCACGCACGAGTGGACCACTCAGCGCACCTTTGCTTCCGTACAATTTGATATTCTCGAGCGTCTCCTCGATCATGGGAAATACAACATCGTACATTTCCTGTTCAGTCCACTCGAGGCGGTTTGCCAGGCTACGCATAGCAGAAAACAATCCGACAACAAAGTTCGATGAGAAGACGCCGAGTGTGTGATAGTGCATTTTCCTTTTGGTGTTGATGGTTTTGAGAGTGAAGTGCTTTTTGTCAAAGATTGCACGGGCGCTTTTTACGGCGCGCTGGTCGCCTTCGAGAAACAGCATGTAGTGCCTGCGCGCCGGCGGTATGAAAAGCTGTGGAAAGGTCGCGAAGGGGTGCACTGAGGCACGGTACACGCTTCGTGCTTTCGGAAAAACTGCTGCTGGTAACAGTCCGCTAAAATGGAACAGATACTTCTTGCCTTTGATAAATCGTCGAACGCTATTGTAGGCGTGCTTTGTCTCATCATCAGGTGTGGCAAAGAACAGCGCTGTACTTGTTCGACATAGTTCTTCCAGCGGTGGATTTTCCTTTACGTGGAGCAGGCGTGCCGTTCTCTTCTCGTGCGTGTTGTTTGTATCGTAAACGCCGACAACGGAATTGTATTTGCTGAGGTAGTAGAAGATACTGGTTCCGACTTTCCCGCAACCGATGAGACCAATTTTCACGGGCAACTATAGTGCATGAGCATCTGTCCGTCAAGTGTACATTCTGAGTAGCCAGTAGTTAGTAGTGAGTAGATAGTCAACGCCCTTAGCGTGATGTTATGCATTTACTGACTACTGTCTACTGCTTACTGTCTGGATTTGCTTGCAAATTCAGACACTGACTCGTGTCATACTCTGCGGTATATCTGCATCAATGGAGAACCGTGATTCTATCTTCTGCTGGAGGGCAATGGATTCTTCAATATCGCCATGAATCAGATAGATTTTTTTCAGACTACTGCCATCACAGTTTTGTATGTATTCTATGATGTCGCTACCATCAGCGTGGGCAGAGAGGCCGCCCATAAAATAGACCTTGGCGCGGACCGCATATTCATCGTTGAATATGTAAACTGATTTATTTTCCTCCAATATTTTACGGCCGAGCGTGCCACGTGCCTGGAATCCCGTTATCACGATTATATTTCTTTCATCTTCGATTGAGTGTATCAGATGATGCACAACTCTGCCGCCTTCACACATTCCCGATGCCGACATAATAATCATCGGACCGTGCTGTGCATTGAGACGTTTTGATTCTTCATTATCTTTTACGTATTGAAGACCGGGGAAGTTGAAGGGGTCGCTCTCTTCTAAGATTTTGCGGGTTTCTTTGTCAAAACACTCAGGGTGACGCCGGAATACATCGGTTACATTTGTCGCGAGCGGACTATCGACGTATACGGGAACGTCCTCGAGTACACCCTCGTCGTACAGGTTTTTGAGCATGGAAACGAGTACCTGCGTTCTTTCGACGGCAAATGCAGGAATGATGATTTTGCTCTTTTTTTTCCGTCCCCTATCGATAATCTCTTTGAATTCATCGGTCATTCCTTCGAATGACTTGTGTGTACGTCCTCCATATGTTGATTCAGTGATAAGGTAATCAATATCTTTGACCGGTGTTGGATCCCTAATAATCGGCATGCCCTTTCTGCCTAGATCACCACTAAATAGTATTTTTTTGCCCTCTGCCTCGAGTAAGATTACTGAAGAACCGAGAATGTGACCGGCATCAAAAAGACGAGCTTTAACTCCCTTCACCGGTTCGAATTGTGTCTCGTAGGCGACCGGTGTGAGCAGCTTCACTGTGCTATCAACATCTGCTTGCGTATAGAGAAGTTCTTTTGGTGGTAAGCCGGACTTTTTCCGTTTTTTGTTCAGGTACGCAAGGTCATACTCCTGGATTTTTGCAGAGTCAGCGAGGAGCAGCGTTGCAACATCTTTCGTTGCTGCAGTGCAATAGATGGGACCGGAGAAACCACGTTGTACCAGATTGGGGAGATTACCGGAGTGATCAATGTGCGCATGGGAGAGTATTACTGCATGGATATCTTTGGGTTTAAACGGGAACGTTCGATTTATTCTCTCTGCTTCCTCGCGATGTCCCTGAAATAGGCCACACTCCAGGATGAACTTCTGTTTTTCGTATTCAAAGAGGTGGAGCGAACCAGTAACAGTCTGGGCAGCACCGATGAAGGTAATATCCATACTACATTATAAACAGTACCATGCATACGTCAATATTATCGGGTACAATCTATGCAGTGTAGTGGAGGATAGAAGATAGGGCAGGGCTATGGAGCTAGATGTTCTCTCGCATTCTTACCCAATGACTGTATTAGTTACTCAGGTATCTCCTGTTCAATCAGTTTGATGAATTCCTCTCTCTCTTCAGGCGTGAGGTCTTCTACCTCTTGGTAGGGGTCGTACTGGTAGTAGGGTGCTGGCTCTTCCTGGGCAGTTGCCTGCGGCGATGGTCTGAAAAAGATGAGGTAACCGAGACTGATGACTCCAAGTGATGCGGCGATCGGCACGACGATATGGTAAGGGAATTTCTTTTCCATTTTCTCGTGACAAATCCGCTCGTGTACTGAAAAGACAAAATTCTCCCAGTAGGTTTCGTGAAACCGTCCGATACACGTTTCTGCTTCTTCATAGGTGCAGGCGCTCATGCACTCGACGACAAAGCGGTATTCCCTTCTGCACAGGTCGCAGTTCTGTATGTGTTCATGGACGAGTGCTGCGTCTTCAGGGGAGAGTTCGCCGAGAACGAGGTCAATGATTTTTTCTTGTACGTCAATACATTTGATATGTGTCATATTTTTCCTTTTAGATACTGTCGCAGGTTTTTCACTGCGAGATGATGATTCACCTTAATGGTGCTGACCGGCTTTTTCAAAATTTCGCTCACTTCCTGATAGGGGAGATCCTGCAGTGTTCTTAGGGTGAACACTGCTTTCTGCACCGTGGGCAATTTCGCTACTGCGGCTCTTATCATCTCGCCAAATTTCTTGCTTTTGTACTTCTCCACTGGATCCTCTTTTCCCGAACTCGTTATCTCTTCAAAAAGCTCTTCGGCTGGTTTCTGCCGCTTCAAGAAATTCAGACAATTATTGACTGCGATCCTGTAGAGCCATGTTGAGAACTTTGCCCGTCCTGCGAATTTGTTTATCTTCCGATACGCCTTTATGAACGTTTCCTGAGCCATATCTTTCGCATCGTCATAGTTGCGAAGCATTTTATAACAAAGATCGTGAATTTTGACCTGGTGCCTTCGTACCAGTTCGTCAAAAGGCTCAACTCCGCCTGCCTGGACGAGCTTCACAAGCTCAGCATCGGTTAGTCCTCGGTATTTTGACAACTGGGGAGATAAATCGTTTATCCCGTAAGATTTTTTGAATTTCACACGACGCTTACGAGTCTCTTTTTTTGATGTTTTCTTTCGTGTTCCTCTCATTACAATCCCTGCGTGGAAAATCTAACGGGATTTACCCCTTCATAATTCAAGGAATTTCTAACGGGGTTTATCCCGTTCGATATTGACGGTTTGCCGCTGGCTTCACGTTGGCTCTGCGAGGTGGTCTTTTTGAATACTATGGTCATCTGATCACCGTGATGAACCTTTCACTGGAGAGTCTCCGTGTTTCTCGTCAACGTATGTGAGCAGTTTCCTGCGTACGGTCGGTATAGGTAGTTTGTGTTTTTGAGCGATATGCTTCACATCTTCATACTCTAATGAGAATTTTCTAATACTGTGCAATCGCGCCTTTTTGATTCGGACCTTGCCGAGTGGTGTTTGTACAGCAATAATTTCTCGCTGCATGATCAGACGCGGTACGTGATGTATGCGGATGCCGAGCGTCGTCGTTTCCTCGAAAATAATGGTGCTGATTCGGTGCATGTGCTCAGCACACAGGACAGTCAAGAGCACACCCGGTCTCGAGTTTTTCATGAGCGTACTGGTCAGAAATACCTCAAGGGCTCCGGCGCTGTAAAGTTTTTCAATAAGTAGTTCATAGTCTTGTGGATTCATGTCATCGATGTTCGTTTCAATAACCGTACACGCATCTTTGTGAACATCATCTATTTCGCCAACAAAGACACGCAGCAGGTTAGGGTAATCCTTGAAAATGTGTGTTCCCGTGCTCAGCCCCACACTATGTATACGTGTGAGCGTGAGGTTTGTTTCAAACGCCGCAATTGTACTCACTATCGCCGCAGCAGTTGGCGTTGTTAATTCACCGGCAATTGGCACAAAGTCTACAGGGCTACCCTTGAGTAGTTCAGCGGTTGCGAAATTAAAGGCGGGCATGTTACCTTCTTGTGTTTTGATGAATCCCTGCCCTGCTTTCAATGGTTTTGAGTATACTCGGTCAACCTTGAGATAATCAATTGCGAGGAGTGCCCCGACGATGTCCAGCAGCGTGTCAGCATCAGCCATTTCATGAAGGTGTAACTTTTTTGCCCGGTGCACCTTTTTCTCTGCTGTGAATATACGGTTTATGATTGTCGTTGCCTGTTGTTTCACATGCGTCGGTAGTGTACTTCTCTTTATCAGCGGCAAAAAGTCTTTTTCCCGTATTTCTGGGTTGATTGTAAACTGTACGCTTCTCGCACTGACACCGTAGCGCTGAACCCGTTTAACCTTCATTGTACAGCCAGGTACGAAGGTAAGTTTTTCTTGGAGAAACGTCTGTGGCGTGCCGCAATCAATGAGCGCGGCGATTATCATGTCGCCACTCGCACCAAGAATTGGGTCAAAGTAAAGGACTTTCATATTTTATTAATAAGTGCGGCGATGTAGCCAGCACCAAAACCATTATCGATGTTGACGACTGCAATGCCCGGCGCACATGAGTTGAGCATTGTCAGTAGAGGATCAACACCTTTGAGGTTGAACCCGTAGCCAACGCTCGTTGGTGTCGCGATTATCGGTTTGGCAAAAAGCCCGCCGACAACTGATGCGAGTACACCATCCATGCCGCCCTCTCGATATCTTTGCGGAATGCGAGCAGTCTATGTATTCCAGCAACGCCGACATCGTAGATTCTTTTCACACGGCTACCGAGGATTTCTGCGGTCACTGCTGCTTCTTCGGCAACCGGGATGTCTGCGGTACCAGCACTGAGGACGCAGATGAGTCCTGTTTGTTTGGGTTTGGTGCCGATGTAGAAGATGTGAGCTGCTTTGTGATACCGCCCACGCGGGAAACTTTTTTTTAGACGTCTGGCAACGGTTGGCAAAACGTGAGTGAGCATGGCTTTCTTGTTCGCTTTATAGATCTTTCTAGTTATTGCGGTAACCTGCAGCGGTGTTTTGCCGGCGCAGAAGACAACCTCGGGAAACCCTTTTCTGACTTCTCGATGCAGATCAACCTTGGCATACCCGAGGTCGTCGAAAGGGTCAATGAAAATTCTATTCTCTCTTTTCTTCACTGTGTTTAGCTAGGGACACGAATCGCGACTGGAAAGTCGCTCCCACAGCTCTACAGAGCAGGAAACGAAGGAAAATTGCCACCGGACTTTGTCTGTCCCAATTATTTTCCTGAACTTTTGATATTCTGATTGCCTTTCATGTGGGAGAGGCTTCCTAGCCTCGATAGAGTTGGTGTAACCCATCACCATCCGTTAGAATACTTCTGCCGAGAATTTGTGTATTTCTGTATCTTCTTGTTTGTAGGCATCACGCGGCAGACCGGCTTTCCGACAGGTCTCTTCGAGGAATTCATTCACGGTCCAGCCATATTCGGCTGCCACCTGCGGCAGCAGTAGACCGCGGGCGAGGCCGCGGCTAACAATGAGCCCGTCGCGTCCGATTACAATGTCGCCAAATTCCGTTATTTTCTCTGGTGGTGTTAGTATTGAAATTTCGATTTCCAAATCCGACAGTTCCTTTTCAGTGACTGGCGGGAAACGTGGGTCTTCGAGTGCAGCTGCTTTTGCCATTTGCTGACAGCCACGGTAGAGAGGGCGGTCACTGATGATAAGACCAATGCAGCCACGCAGATTCCCGTGTTTGTTAATCGTCACGAACACGCCGTACGGTTCCTTCAGTTTACCTGACACACCTTTAATTTCGGGAGGCTCTTTGCCGGTGACTGCAGCTTTAATTGATGCCCGCGCGATATCCTTTAATTTTGATTTCTCTTCTTCGGTGAAACCAAGGTCGACCCCGACTTTTGTTTGCTCGGTGGTATAGAATGCTGCAGCCAGGTAGCCGACAACCTGGGAGTAATCACCAGTCACGTCACCGCTCGTCGCATACATGAGCGGTTCTGCTTTTTGCGCGCCACGTTTTTTGGCAATGAGCATTGCGGTAACCATGGGACCACCACCGCACGCCTCACAGCTATCCTGGCTCAACCGTTTGTGGAGCAATTGCGGGTCAAACCTTGCTACTGACTCAATGACCACACTATCCAGTTTGTTAGCCGTGCCCTGATCGTGAAAGTGCGAGAGATCAGAGCTTGCTACTACGAGCACGTTCTTGCCGTCAGCAGCCTCAAGTATCGCATTACTGAGCATCTCACACGTTGCATAATCCTGGCTTCCGAGCACGATTTCGACGATTTTTGAATCTTTCAAGACATACTGCAAAAACGGTACCTGTATTTCGACTGAATGTTCATCACGATGTGCCGCAGGTTCATACAAAATGTGCTTATGCTTGCTGATGAGGCGACGTGCAAGGTCGAGATCGTAATCGACGGCACCGAGCGGCGTTTTGCGACCGGCGAGTGTATCCACCGACGCCCCGTGGAATCCATGGTAATGACTTGGTCCAATGACAATGATCGCATCATAGGTTTTTCCTTCTACTGTCTTGTAGGCATACGCAGCAATCTGTCCTGAATAAATGTATCCTGCATGTGGTGAGATAAGTGCGTGAACATTGCCATGTACTTTGGCTCGCGCGTTGGTAAAAAACCCGTCAAGCATTTTTGTCAGCTGTGTTTCATCCCCCGGGTACCACGAACCAGCGTGCCGTGATTCCCGGTATTCTTTACTTTCGCAATTTTGTGCCATGATGACTACTCCCAGTACGAGAAGCCTAAAAAATGTACTCATAATGTATCATACGGAAAACGAACAAAAAGTCAATAAGGTGCGCTGGCACGTTCTCTATATACCGTTGATGTTACACTTTGTAAATTGTGGATATCACGTTCGTGATAGAGCCGTGCCAATTGTGCTCTGTACACTCCAAACAAGAGCATGCGTTAACTAAATCCATTTGCCGCATCGACTACCGTAGCGAGCAACAGTACTCCCGTTTCGTACTACCTCAACAATTTCACACTGATTTGGACAATCAGTACATTCAAATCCTCGCGTTTCGAACTTCTGCGCAAAACATTCATCAAGACCCCTGAATGATGTACCATTTCCAGACTGAGCGCACGACAGCATAGCAACGCCGATCGCGCCCATCACTAAAAAGTGTTCGGGCACGATGACATTGAGGCCGAGCGCTCTTTCAAACGCAGATTTGACACCCTCGTTCGCAGCGACACCACCCTGAAACAGGATAAGTGGCTTTATCTCTTTACCCTTTGCAACTGCAGTGAGGTAATTCCGGACAATCGCATCGCACAAGCCTGCGATAATATCATTGCGCTTCATACCGAGCTGCGCCTTGTGAATCATGTCACTTTCAGCAAAGACGGTGCAGCGGGAAGCGATATGGATTCGGTTGTGTGCTTGCAGTGCAAGTGTGCCGAATTTCTCAATCGGAATACCGAGGCGGACTGCCTGGTGGTCAAGAAATGAGCCTGTTCCTGCTGCACACACCGTGTTCATGGCAAAATCGACGGGGATACCGTTACGGATGACGATCAACTTTGAATCCTGTCCTCCTATTTCGACTACCGTATTGACATCTGGATAGAAGTGGGACGCGGCGACAGCTTGAGCAATGATTTCATTTTTTACAATATCGGCATTCAGCATAATGCCGCCGAGCCTCCGTGCTGACCCAGTCGTGCCAGCACCGTGTATGGTAACATTGGCCGGTAGGTTGTCCGCGAGACACGAGAGTACGTTCTTGATTGCTTCAATTGGCTTACCAAAGGTCCTCAGGTAGCACGCCGCAATGACGTTATTGTGTTCATCAATGATGGCACCCTTTGAGGAAATAGAACCAATATCAACGCCGAGGAAGTATTTCGTGACTATCTCCTCACATAAAGATTCTTTTTGCGCCGCCACTGCAGGAGGTCTAAAAAAGCTTCAACTCGTGTATACAGACCTTCAGTACCGGTGTGTTCATCAAGCGATATGTTCAGGAATGGAATATCGTGTTTTTTGCTAATACTCTCAAAAGCAGGTAGTGCGGCAGTTTCAGGCATGCAACAAAATGGCATAAGGTGGATAATTCCATCATATGCCTCGTGTGCAGCATGCAGGGTATAGCCAATACTTACTTGGTCTTCGCCGCCAGTACCGTATGCCCAGTATTGCTGGGCTAACTTTTTCGCACGCTTCTTCGAGAAATCCTTGTCTTCATCTTTTCTGATCGAATGGTAGTATAGCCAACGGTGTGAGGTTAGAAATGGCTTTACGAGCACACCGTTATTGCCGAGATACTCTATTACATTGAAGTTGATGAATGGTTCAATAACGCAGTAGGACTCACCAACGAGCTGAATACGTAATGGCGCCTGCGTGCCGTTTCTCTCGATTTGACTAAAATCATTCTCAATGTCCGTTCGCAAAATCCTCAGCTGTGCGACTGAATTCTCCCCTTCAATTGCGCTGAGATACTTTTGCATGAGATTCGATGCGGTGCCCTTATTGATTTCGTAGGGCCGTGTTTCACGGGCGTATTCTTCGACCACATCGACGAGCTTTGATTTGTGGTAGGTTATGTAGAATGCGTACACAAAGCGCTTGATGACTGACGTCCAGCTTCTGTTGTGCATTGTGAAAAGGTTTGATGCGATGGACTTCAAATTCTGGGAGCCGATAAAGAGCGTCTTGAATTCATATCCGAGCTTCTGTAGGATTGAGCACTGTATACGTCCATAGTAGCCGTAGCGGCACGACCAGTCTCCGCTACCGATAAACAAGAGCATTTCAGCACCATTCTCGAGTGCTCCAAACATATCACCCAATGTTATTTTGAATGGTAGGCATACCATTTCGGGCGAGTATTTGACGCCGATGTTCAGCGTCCGCGCCGTTGGTTTTGGTCCGAGAGCTACCTCATACCCGAGATTCTCGATGAACGTTTTTAGAGCGATATTGACTGTCCCCATGTGTTGGAAACCGACTTTCACACTAATACCCTTGCCTTCAATTGCACCATGTCGACGAATGATTCGAGTCTCGTCATGAGTCCGGTTTCTCCAGAGTATTCATCGAGAATAATGCGCAAAAAAGGCATGGATGAGTGTTGCAGTATTTCCAATTCTATGATTTCGTTGGTGATTGAACCGGCACCGCAACCAAAGCTGACGAGATACACAATTCCGGATACGGCATCCACATCTCGGAACGTCACAGCCGCACCGAGTAGTCTATCCTCGAAATACCAGGTGACTGGTTTGATTTTCTTTACTCCATTTTCGATGTCACTATCTGATAGATGGTGACAGTCGATGGCGTGACATCCGAGATCAGAAAGTTTCGTCCAAACATTCATATTGAGGTAGTTGTCGTGTAACACGTATGCATGTCCAAGCACGCCGATCGTGATTATGTTGTCTTTGCTCGCATTTGCAGCGCAGGGGTTCTTTTCAGATGCTACAATGCGTTTGAATTCTTCTTTGGCGTAGTCATAGGCACGTTTCCCTTCGGCACTGGTATATCCCAACGCATGTGCAAGTCTCGTGTACGTCTTTGCCTCGAGCTCCGTGCGGCAGTCAACATCGAGTGACAAAAGGTTGGCGCGTGGGATCAGCGCCTTAACCATGTCGGGTAATCCGATAAGTTTAGGACAGCCGAGTTTCACCCGAGGGTTTTTTTCTAGACAGACGAGGCGCGGTACGAAGATGAAATCGACTTCATTGATGAGGCTGAGGACGTGACCGACATAACACTTGAGAGGAAGGCATGCTTCGCTTGGCACAACACTACAACCTGATTCAAGTGTGCGACGGTTTGTTGTGCTGCTCGTTTTGACATCGACCCCGAGGTGTGTGAAAAATGCGCACCACAATGGATAGAAATAGTAGTAGCTGAGAGCCTTTGGTATACCGACACTCTGTTTTGCACACATACATTCCCTCTCACACGTATATTGTTTTATTTACAAAACGGCTGCTAGTTCCTCGCTGCCAAATCCATTACGAGCCTGGAAGCTTTTCAATTATATTATACAGAGATGCACGAGCATGTCAATCCCTCATATGCTCGTACCGCATAACCGCTGTTGTGTCGTGCTGAAAGCAGAGGCAGTGGTATTACTCTATGTGTCGGTATTTCGCCCCTACGGACGAATACGCTTCGCGCTGTTGCAACAGAATGCCTGCAACAATGAACGCTAAGCCGATAATTGTCGACGGGTAGATCTGTTCTCCGACGGTTACGTGTATAATAACGAGTGAAAGGAATGGCACGAGGTATATAATGTTGCTGACCTGGGCAGTTGTTTTGGACAGTCGAAGTGCCGTGAGCCAAAGTATGAATGTTATTCCCATTTCGAAAATACCAACATAGGCTGAGCCGAACGCACCGCGCGCCTCGGGAATGCGTAGTTGGCCAGTAATGAGCATGTACAGGGAAATGAAGACAAAGCCGAAGGCGAAATTGAGAAACAGTTTGACAACATCATTGCGTCGGTCCTTGAGATTGTAAATCCAATACAGCGCCCAGATGAACGCACTACCAATCGCGAGGAGCACGCCGGTGAGGTTGGTCAACCGTAATTGCAGGATATTACCTCGCGTTGATATGACAACAACACCTATGAAACTAGTAAAAATTGCGCCGATGCTCTTTGCTGATATCTTTTGGCGTAGAATAATAATGGAGAATATTGCGATGATGATTGCCCACGTTTGATTCAGAGGCTGCGCTTCCTGGGCGGGAAGGAGTGAGTACGCTCTGAACAAGACGAGGTAGTAGAGGAAGGGATTCAAGAAACCGAGTAGTGCTGAATGTGAGTAATCACGCAATGTGCAGTGAGCAAGCAGCACATGTTTTTTCTGAACGATGAGTATAACCAAAAGCGTGAGCAGAGAAACAGACACCGAATAGAAAACGAGGTTCTGATAATCGATAAAACGGAGTGTAATCTTGAATGCTGAGGCAACCGTTGACCAGATGAGAACGACGGCGAGCGCGTAGAGATACGCTTTGGTCTGTTGGGTCATTAATCTAGGCTACCCATATCATAGTGGATGTCAATGTTACTTTCGGATTCCGTTTTTCATCGCAGAAAGCGTATACCTTTCTAGCTTCCTGCCTTTACCGCTTAGCCTTTTTTCTTGGTTCTTTTATCTTGGTTCTTGGCTCTTAGGGTTCTTCAGAACGCATCTTCAATATACTCGAACCGTGGCTGCCCGGACACCGTGCTTATGGCGACGACATCAAAGTGGATTTCACTGTCTATGGGCAGGTGTCGTTGCTTGAGCCAAATGAGTGCCGTCTTTTTTATTTTCCGCTGTTTCCGGGCAACAACAGACTCTTGCGGGATACCATAGTCATGTGTACTACGGAGTTTCACCTCGACAAAGCGGTACGCTCTGTTTTTTCGGATGATCAGGTCTATTTCGCCATAACGGCAATGGAAGTTGTGATCAACAATTGAACAGCCACGCTGCTCAAGGTATGCGCGCGCAAGGTGCTCACCGTGCGCCCCACGGTGTCGCTGGTTCATGAGGGCACAGCGATACTACAGTAATCGAAATGTCTTGCGATGAATAGGACAGGGGCCGTACTGGCTAAGACATTGCCGGTGGAGCTTGGTAGGGTATCCTTTGTGTCTATAGAAGTGATACTGCGGATACACTTTGTGATATGTGCGCATTATTGTATCGCGCTCAACTTTTGCGAGTACTGATGCCGCAGCTATTGAGATACTGAGAGTATCGCCTTTCACGAGCGGTATTTGTTTGAGAACACAGGTGTCAAGATGCATGCCATCAACGAGCACGATATCAGGCTGCGGCGTCAATTCATCTATTGCAGACTGCATGGCTCGTTTCGTTGCATTGAGGATGTTGATTCTGTCGATGGTTGCTGAATCGACAATACCAAATGCGTATGACAGCGCCACACGTACGATTGTTGCATATAGCTCTTCTCGTTTTTTCGGGGGTAGTTTTTTTGAGTCGTCTATTTCCGGATGATAGAAATGTCGCGGAAGTATTACAGCGCATGCCACGACCGGGCCGGCGAGTGGTCCTCGACCTGCTTCATCAACACCCGCAATGAAGCTATGATTTCTCCACAGATTTCTGTCCTGGAGCGCTTTCACCTTTCTTTGCCTCGGGCTTCTCCTTTTCTGGGGGCGCAGGCGCATCATCCTTTTTTTTGGCGCCCGGTGACTTTTTTCCTGCTTTCGGTTTCTCTGTTTCTGCGGGCGGCTCCGGTGTGACGGTCGCTTCGGCGGGCTGTTCCTCAATAATCGTCTCTTCGAATTCATCTGTCTTCTGGGAGGATTCACGTATCTTCATACGTTTGCCCGTACGTTTCTTGAGATAGGTGAGCTTCGCCCTCCGCACCTTGCCTCGCTTCTTGATTTCAATCTTCGTGATGAGCGGTGACTGCAGCGGAAAAATACGTTCGATGCCGACACCCGCTGAGATCTTCCGCACGGTGAACGTCTTACCCGCGTGTGCGCCGCGTGTCCGCATAACAACGCCTTGAAACTGGGTGACCCGTTCTTTGTCACCTTCCTTGATTTTTGTGTAAACCTTGACGAGGTCACCTGGTTTTACATCAGCTTTTTTTGCCATTGAGTACCTCCAGTAGTATTGCCAGATCACCTTTTTTGTACGTTGCACATGAGAATAGATCCGGTCGTCGTGTGAGGGTCTTTGTGACTGCGTCCTTGCGCCGCCACCGGCTAATCAGTTTATGATTACCACTGCGCAGAACGTGAGGAACACTGCGTCTTTTGTATGTGCGTGGTCGCGTGTAGATGGCCGGAGCGAGGAGGTTTTCCTCAAAGGAGTCAGAAGTAGCAGAGTCTTTGTTGCCTAACGTTCCTGGCAGTAAACGCGCTATTGCTTCGATAAGGACGAGCGCGCCGATTTCTCCGCCCGAAAGGACATAGTCACCAATCGAAATTTCAAATGGCTTGAGAACGTGCCGCACCCGCTCATCCATGCCCTTGTAGCGACCGCACATAATAATGATATGTTGATGTGCAGTCAGTTTTCTTACGAGCGCTTGCTCAAGTCGGTTTCCCTGTGGTGTGAGAGCGACGAGCAGCGAATTGGTTGACGTAACATGATTGACAGCCTTTATGAGTGGTTCTGGTTTCATCACCATACCGGCACCGCCGCCGAACTGATAGTCATCGACCGTGCCATTTTCAGCATAATCCCGTGGATTGGTTATTTTGATTTCGATGATTTCTCGCTCGATTGCAGTACGCAGGACACCACATGCAAACGGGCTGTCAAAAAAGTCGGGAAAGAGGGAGATGATATCAAACTTCATTGCGTCGATGATGCAGGAAAGTTGCTAAGTGGACAGCACATTCCAATCGGTATCGGGGTACTGCTGGCAGTGTACTTAATGAGTTACTGCGTACATTCATGGAACGTGCGATTAGGTTTTGGAAAGACTCTCTACGAAACAGTGGGCAGAAAAAGGCAGGAGATGTGAGTTTTCACTATTCAATGATCTCGAGAACTGTACGTTTGCCCTGTTTCATTGCCGCGGCAGTAATGATCGTTCTGATCGCTTTTGCGGTTCTACCCTCTTTGCCAATCACTTTGCCTAAATCACCCTCACCAACTCTGAGTTCATATATGATGCTCTTTTCGCCGGCGATTTCGGTTACACCAACTTTATCAGGATTGTCGACTAATGCCTTGACTATGTATTCGATAAGTTCCTTCATGATTGACCTCCTTCTTTGGCGATTAACTTAGCCACAGTATTGGTCGGTTGAGCTCCCTTAGAGATCCAATACTCAATGCGATCCCGATTGATTTTCAATTCTTTGCTGCGAGGATCGTAATGGCCGACTCTCTCTATGTAGATACCATCTCTTGCCTTTTTCGAATCCACTACCACAATTCTGTAAAATGGGACCTTTTTTTTGCCAATCCGCGTCAGTCTGATCTTTACCATAGGATGTGATTATATACGATTACTCCTCTTTGTCAACAAAAAAAAGTCCAGGGTATTGGTCAGGTTTACTCTTTGAAAGGAGGTGATCCAGCCGCACGTTCCCGTACGGCTACCTTGTTACGACTTAGCCCCAGTCATCCACCCTACCT
>Ga0111198_1036_pt1 | contig 18098 bp, 12 predicted proteins | sample DeeMarSWOR324_28_FD_80370 | JGI IMG/M metagenome (GOLD analysis project Ga0111198, IMG submission 80370) | candidate division WOR_3 bacterium SM23_60
ACGAACTGGGGTAACAACATCATCTATGCTCTTGATCCGACGAATGGCAATATCTGGTTTCAGTACAATGCGCCGAACACCGGTTCTACTGGACTTGCTTGGGATTGGCACGATAGTGCGCTATGGAATACGAGTCAAACGGCTCCCGGCACGATATATAAATTAGACCCTGGCACTGGTGCAGTAATTACTCAATTCGCTTCACCAGACCCAATACCTCAGGATCTTGCCTTTGACGGCACGTACCTCTGGACTTGTGGATGGACCACTGGCATCGTGTACAAAATGGACATAGGTTACACGGGAATCGAGGAGAAACCTTTCACAGGCAGCATCCACGCGTTTGGCTTTGCACCATCTGTGGCCAACCCAGTACGCGGACGTTGTTCCATAGCATACAACACGGCCACACAAGGTAGAGTCTCACTTAAGGTCTACAATAGCGCTGGAAGATTGGTCAAAACACTAATCAACAGTGTTGAATCAGCTGGAGCGAAGACTGTATTGTGGGATGCCAAAGACGATAATCAACGTGCTGTTGCCAACGGTATATACTTCCTGAAACTGGACGCCGAAGGACAAACAGCTACACACAAACTAATACTCGTCAAGTAACGTAATTTCATACATAATAGCCCCGCCTCCATACATGTAAGATATGGGGGCGGGGCAGCAATGTTCTGGTGACAGGCATACACTTTTATACCTTTTTGTGCTTCGCACATCGATTCCAGCGATGAAAAACAAGAGATTACATAGATATCTCTGAAGGAATGCCTTTTTACCGTAGATCCAAAAAGTGTTAAAAGTGTATGCCTGTCCCCGGGTTTTAGCTCAATATTTCCGGTAACCTTTCTTCTCTCTATCTTTGGGCTGACGAGCTTCGTCAACTTTCAATTTACGGCCTTTGAAATCTGAGCCATTAAGCGCGTCTCTTGCCTTCATTGCTTCTTCAGGACTTGACATCTCTACAAAGCCATAGCCCCTACCTTCCATCAGATTGACCTGTTTAACCTCTCCATACTGGGCAAACAGTTCTTTCAAGTCATCACTTGTCGCAGAATAGATGATATTCCCGACATAGAGTTTACTACCTTGCATGCTTTTCTCCTTTTGCAATTGCGTCCAGTCTGCAAACTTTCCTAAAAATACTTGGGCAATTACTCCTGCTGCCCAATAGTATCATATTGTATCCTATTCTTGCGTGTGTTCAAGCATGAATGTTAGGGTCTTCCAAGTAACTGCGTCGGTGATATCCCTAACAAAACCTGTGTATTCGGAATTATGGCTCATTATCCCGTTCTTTACCATGAAAACATCGAAATCGCGTTCCATTGCACCATAATAGGTCGCCAACACGCAACCCACTGCACTGAGCCCGCACAGAAAGACTGTATTTGCATCCTTCTCCTTGAGGATATTCTCAAGTTCTGTTTTCTTAAACGCACTCGGAAAGTTCTTGATGACCTTTGGGTCTTGGTCATTGACTATTACTGAAGACGGAAACTCAAAATCCTCCTCACCCGGTTTCGGCCCAAATTGCGGATCTGAATGATACACGCGAATGACCGGTAAATCGTGTTGCCGGAAAAGCCATATCGCACCATTTATGATTCTCAAAGCAAAGTCTTTCTCATCTTGCTCCATCATGGGTAGATATCTGTTCTGAATGTCGATGACTATTAATGCTGGTTTCATTTGCGTCATTTCATTTTCCTCTGAAGCACTTGTCTGCGCAAATACAAATGGTACTATTGCCAGGAAAAACATCGAGAACCATACGCCTTTCATGCATCCTCCTTTTCTTATATCTCAACATTCAATCCAAACCAACCTTCATATCAATAGACGGTACGAAATACATTGCTATCGACCGAGTGTGCCTTTTCTCTTTATGTATATGCTGTTGACGCTCACGAGTGAGATATAAACACCACTGCAGCATTGAAGATTAGCATGGCCTATTCAATCTCATACCATTGATGCGGAATTTCACATTTAACAAGTGGTAAACGAGAATGATTTAACCATCCGGTCCGTGACACCGTGAGTCCACATCTTTTCTTGTGTTTTCGAATTTCGTAAATCATACCCATTAATCCTTCCCACAGAATCGTATTTCGTGTACAACAGATCCTCGCCTTGCCATCAATGTTTCTGTGAGATTATAGCGCTACTCTAGTAGAAGTCAAGCATAACGCTGCGGTGATAAGCTTCTATCCGCTGCTTGACAAATCGAAAAAAGTTACTATTATTAGTTTATCTAGTATCATGACCAGTATCAAGAAACTATAGTGTCGGAAAAGGAACATTATTAGTGCTAAAGGAGGATATTATGAGACGAAAACGTCTGGCAAGAGCAGTAACAACGTGTTTTATTTTTTGCGCGTTTCCTGTTCTGGTTATTGCCGAAGAAGCAACATATACTGAAAGTGACTACTATTTCTGGGAACCAGGACCGGTCCAGAAGAGCACGCTTTATCTAGATGGTTCAGTCGCCGAATTCGAAACCGGCATGCTGATCTCTCCGGTCATAGGAAGTGACCTTTCACAGTTAACTCCGGAAGAATTCCGCCAAATGGCCTTGTCTACCCGCGAAACTTCGAAAAGGAATCCAAACAAAACGGTCATTGCCGAAGGTCGCTCTGGCCGGGGCCTCGACATCGTATTTACTTGTGGGAGCGTACCGCCCCAAGCCCAAGCCGCACTCGAATCAGTTGCAGTATATATTGAACAGCTTTTCACCGACGAAGTTACAGTTCCGATCGATATCGATTACGCGTCCTTGCAGCCCGGTGTCATCGGGCAGGCTGTGACTTACTTTGCTGGCACTCCTGCATGGTCAACGACACGCAGCAGTCTGATCAATGACATGGATGGGGATGACTCTGCACAATCGTGGCTGCCTTCAGGAAGCACTATCCCGGTTCGCTATACCTACAACAGTTCAAGTGTGACCAATGAAGACCGAATATATTTCCGTATGTCCACATACAACGCGGTCATCGGATATAACCCTAGCACATGCTCTGAGATAACTTTCAGCACGAATTTCTCCTTTGATTACGACCCGAGCGATGGTATCAGTGCGGGAACCATGTGTTTTCAATCAGTGGCCGCGCACGAAATCGGACACGCTCTGGGTTTTGGTAGCATGGCAGACTGGCTCAATTTCGAAAGCGAAGCGCTCGACATCTACCGGTTCCAGAATTCGGACGGCACAGGTGACTACAATCCTGACACTTGGGCAGAATTCCAAACCACAGCCCGCATGGTCGACGCCTCACCCGGTAATGATGATGTAAACTCTGATCTGATTGAGGTTGAATACCGAATGTCAGACGGCGACCCTTATCAGGCTTCGCACTTCAGCCAAGGCAATGTCATAGCAATCATGCAGCCGGCATTTAGTTACGGTCAAACATACTACCCCAATTTTTACCGGGTTCCTGACCGTACTATGTTCGACGCGATGGGCTGGGATTATATACTGACTTACTATCTGACCACAAACGTTAACGGTCAAGGATCAGTAGTCAGGTCTCCAGACACGACATGGTTCAACCCTGGAAATCCTGTAGAACTCACCGCGATCCCAGAATCAGGCTACATGTTCAACAACTGGAGTGGCGGACTCACTGGCAATAATAATCCGGACACGGTCATTATGGATGATGACGTAATTGTAACCGCTGTGTTCCTCACCGAGTACGTCACCCTGACTATTAATATCATCGGTAATGGTACGGTTAACTTAACACCAAACTTGCCGGAATACCCACGTAACTCGCTGGTCGAGCTCTTTGCAGTCCCAGACCCTGGATGGGAATTCCTATACTGGAGCGGAAACCTGGGTGGGACACAAAATCCAGATACCCTCCTTATGAATGGTAATAAAACCGTAAATGCCCATTTTGCGCAAACTGGCGTCGAAGAGGGTAAAGTAGTTCTTACGAACAAAGACTACTTAACCGTCTTCCCAAACCCCGCATCTGGTGTAACAGATATCAGCTATCAGATAACTGATAACACCAACGGCGCTTTAGAAATCTATGATGTGTCTGGTAAACTCGTTAGGTCCTTCAATCTTGAATCGAGTATCGTGAATCGTGAATCAATGCTGTCCTGGCGAGTTGATGACAACGCTGGCCGGCAAGTGCCAGGCGGTGTCTATTTCATTAAGCTTCGTGCGGGTGACTACAGAACGACTACTAAATTGCTCTTGATAAAATAGCAGGTATTTTCTAAACAGAGAAAGGGGTGGCTAGGCCACCCCTTTCTTTTTGCACCAAGAATCGACATCATCACTTCTCCACTACAGCCTTGCCGCGTCATATCATCGGCAAAGTCGACGTGTTCTAAAGTGTATCCTGCTTAATTCTAATCGTTACATTCATGGTCTGTGGCACAAACGTACGCAATGAATTCACACTAAACAACATCCTCAGAGCATTATCGACGCTTCCCCGTATCTGGATTCTTACGATGCTATCGGCTGGGACCTTAGAGAGCCTGTCCTTTAACCAAGGTAACAAATCAGTTTTATCCATTCCATCGGTATCAAGGTTGAACTGCACCATGGGTCTTGTCCTCACCTCGTGAAACTCCCACTGCAGACTATTGCCCACAGTTTCAGTTTTGACTCCTATTATCATGTACCCTTTGCGTTCGTTTTTTTCTGCAAATGATGTGCGCTCAAGAGCACCCGCGTAGAACACAGGTGTGGCAACTCGTTTCCCTCTAAGGTCTCTATCAAGCACTTGACCACGGTGCATGTGTCCGGTAAGCGCGGCCGTGAATGCTGAAGGAATAGTGTGAATATCAATAACATCATCCCCTCCCCTGAACATGAAATTCTTGGGACCCATGGTCGCACCGTCGACGCTCTGGTGCATGCAAAGAAGGTAAACGTCTGCTTCTGTGTTCTTCCAGCCTGAGCGTGCGAGTATTTCTGAGAATCTGTCTCTGATACCGTATCGGACAAATGGAAACCCTGCGAGGCAGATATCTACATCCCGAATTCTCTTGCTGAAGCAGATAGGTTTATCAAAAGTGAAGATGTTTGCGTGGGCAGCCAAGATACTGTACGGAATAATCGAACGTTCGTGGTTACCGGGTACGATGTACACTGGTACACCTCGATCCGCCACTTGTTTCAATGGCAAGAATGCCATATCCACCAATCTTGCTGGCACCCTGCTCCGGTAGAAAATATCTCCACCGTGTACGACAAGATCAACCTCTCCCCTGTACGCTGGTTGTAGTGCTTTTTCATAATTGCGGAAGAAATCAGGTCCACGCCTACGCCGGTACACACGTGGTTTGAATGGATAATCAAATCCCAGATGCGTATCGGCAAGGAATAGTATTCTAGTCACACCCACTTGAATACCTTCGCTATTGCAGTATTGTCCAAAACATTCGTTGGGCTAAGGCGTAACATAACATATGCGTTGTTGGCTATCATGTTTCTGATTTCTGTCGTAACCACTCTCATGCGGTCAACAGTCATGAGATCAAAACTGCGCTGCCTCTCCTCATGAGTCATCTGGTATCCTGGCGGCACGGGCAATACTTCTGTGTCGATTTGTCTGCTATACAACACTTGACCTCTTTCAAAAACGAGCAAGAATTTGCTCGCACCCTTCGCATCCTTCTCTTGCCAACCGAGAGATGATTCACTCAAAAGGACAAGCCAACGCGCTCTGCGTATTTCATACCCTCCCCGTGCTACATTTGATTCGATCAAGCGGCATACAGAGGCAGGCGTCCATACAGGGATCTCTACACTCTTCAGTATAAACTCTTCTGTTTCGTCAGCTTCGATTTGTTTCTCTGCTTTTCTTTGCTGCCATATGTTCTGACCTAGTTCGGTGAGTGCACGGTCAACCCGCTTTGAGCTCAGTGCACGCTTATGCCGTTGAAGGAACAAAGTAAAACCGTCTCTGCCACACTGGGCATCGGGTGCATACTCTTCAGAAATCCCCAAAACGATCATTAGTAGCTCTCCATCTATTTCAGCAGTATCTCTCGCCCGGACCAGTTCGCTAATTGCTGCTAAACACTTCATCGGATCAAGAGAGGTAATCGGCCCTGTTCTACATTTCGCTGTCGGCCTCGAGCTGAATTCACGCAGATCCCTTGAGCAAAACCAAACCCCACGCTCGCCCTTGCGCAACGCAACATTGTAGGGTGGTGAAAATCGCTTTATTTCATCTGATTCAAGAATTGATGCCTCGAGCACGGAGCTGGTCTTTGTTACCTTAATCTGTTTGGCCTGGGAGAGCATCTCTAGAATGTGCTCGGGATGCCGGCTGCTTTTTCTGAAGTAACTATTCACCCGCTTTCTTAGCGAACTAGCTTTGCCTACATACAAGATGTCACCATTAGACCTAAGCATTCGATAAACTCCCGGGTCGTCAGGCAGATCACGCCGTGTTTTTTCAGACATGGGGTATTTTCTCTCCGTTGTCATGCTGAGCACAGGATGTTCAAGCCATTCCTGAATCTGCTTGAGGGTCATTATGTTGTATCGTTCTTTTATCAGCTTTACTGTCTCACGCCATATCAATGCTGTGGCTTTAATATGTCCTTCGCAACGTCTCAGCGAGTTGAGCGAGTAGCCAAAATACCCAGCAATCGCCCGTATGCTTCTGCGCGGTAATTCTGGAAAAAGACGTCGGGCAATTTCATGGGTACAAATAATCGAGAAAGGGAATCTGCGGCCAGTTTTCGTGCCAATATGCAAGTCCAATAAGAAAGGAATCTCGAATTTGGCGAAATGTATCACGGTCACGCATTCATCCATCTGGTTCAACCTCGCTACATCATCCGCGGCAGATAAGAGTTGCAGCCACACCTCGTGCGGTTCACAGCCATCAATGACCTCATCTGCATTAATACCTGTTATCCTTTGTACCCGCGTAGGAATCTCTTGACCAGGAAGTAGTTTTAGCACACGTGTTGTGACCGATGCCGGCTGTGCAAAATGATCATCAAACATGTCAGAACGGGCCCAGCCGATTTCAATGAGGCTACCTTGTTTGGGATTCGCGCCCGTGGTCTGACAATCAATGAAGAGTACAACGAGCTCATCCAAATTCATGTCTCGCAATGCCTCAGGGAAATGAGCATTTACTGCTCCCAGAAATCCTGCAAGAGTGAGCTAAGTTTCTCAATATTATCGACGAAAACAGGACGCCACTCCTTAGGCAACATTGCCCTGTATGGAGGTCTTGTATATCTGGTATCAATCAACAGGACCACGCCTTTGTCAGTCTCAGAACGAATTACCCTTCCCGCAGCCTGAAGCACCTTGATCATCCCCGGCACCTGATAGGCAAACGCAAACCCTGAACCGTTCACATTGTCAAAATAGGCCCTGATTATTTCTCTCTCCAGTGAAATCTGAGGAAACCCAACACCTACGATCGCGGCACCGGTCAGCCGCTCGCCGACAAGATCGATCGATTCGGCAAAAAATCCGCCCATGACCGCAAAACCGGTCAGGTAATCATCTGTACTTTGGTCAAAGTGCGCCAGGTAATATTCTCGGTCTTGCTCAGACATACTCTGCTTTTGTACGATAATTTTGGCTCGGGGACGTCGCTGTTCAAAAATTCCGTGTATCATCTTCATATATTCATAGGAAGGAAAGTATATGAAATAATTACCCTTTTTCTGATCGATTAGAGCGCTGATCATCCGGGCGACCTCATGTTTTGTAAATTCTCGATATTTGTACAAAGCAGATATCTTTCCAGCGATGAAAACACAGAGGTGCTCGCTGGGAAAAGGCGACGGTAAAGATAGATGCCGAGCGTTTTCATCACAACCGAAGAGCTCTGCAAAGTACTGCATTGGCGTCAGGGTTGCCGAGAAATAGACCGCGGTCGCACAATGCGTGATTATTTGTCTCAGGTGTTTTGATGGATCGATGCAGAAAAGCTTCACGCTGAAATTGCCATTGTCCTCATTATAACAGGTGGCATAGGTTTCGTCATACCTCTCAGCGGTGTTAAGAAATCGTCGTGCGAGAAAATAGGCGTCCAACAAATCTCTTCTGAAGACAGACTGCTCGTTACTGACTAACCATTGCTCAGCAGTCGAGGCGAATTTTCTTAAGTGCTGGCAGAAACCCACTGGATACTCTTCCTGGGCAATGCCCTTTTCGCCCTCTGGTATATCCTTTTCAGCTCTTGCCAACCACGAATTCACCAGGCCCAGACTACGGTAGATCCTGGGGCATCTCTTTCTCAATCGTCTCCTAAGCGTCAGAAGTGGATTCTTGTACACGACTGCTGAATACATCTCACGTGACCTATCCACGAGGTTGTGCGCTTCATCAACCAGTAATAAGTGACTACTGTTTCCGTTTTCAAAGAATCTTCTGAGATAGACCCTTGGATCAAACACATAGTTATAGTCGCATATGATAAAATCAACCCATAGCGATAATTCAAGAGAAAACTCGAAAGGGCAGATCTTGTGTTTCTGTGCGATGTCAAGAACTGCTTGACGTGTGAAACTATCCTTTCCGAATGCCTCGCGCAGTGCTTCATTAATGCGGTCATAGAAACCCCGAGCATAAACGCAATCTTCGCCATTACAGGATTTATTCGTGTCGAAACACAATTTGTCTTTCGCGGTCAGACTAAGGTATTTCAATCTCAGGCCATTACCTCTGAGGATTTCAAGAGAATGCTCAGCGGCATTTCTGCCGGTTGTTCGCGCCGTGAGGTAGAAGACCTTGCTCACCAGATTTTTTGCTATGGCCCGCACCGCCGGGACGATGACCGCCATGGTCTTGCCAATGCCGGTTGGAGCCTGTATCAAGAGAGTAGTCCTTTCCTCAATGGCACGTGCAGTCTCCTCCATCATGCTTTCTTGTCCTGGCCGGTAAGCATCAAAGGGAAACCCCATAGCTGCTATGGAACGGTCACGCAGCTCAACCCACGCTGTAATCATGTTCGCCCATTCAAGATATTGCGTGATTAGTGCGTCAAAAAAAGATCTTAGCTCGATTAGATCGAAGGTACGGCGCAACTCTGCAGTTTCTTCCTTGTCGAGTTGAACATATGTCAGCTGAACATCGATCTTTTCCAGATTATTCTGTGTAGCGTAAATATATGCATAGCATTTTGCCTGTCCCCAATGGACTGCATCTTCATTTTCCTGAACAACAGCAAGTGATTTACGCGTCGTCTTTATCTCATCAATGACTACACGCTCACGGTAGTTGTATACGCCATCGATTCTACCATTTATGTTCAATTGGTATTTTTTGGTATCTATATGATGTTGAATCACTACTTCAGCCGTATATTCTTCGGGTCTCGAATCCTGTATAGACTGATGTGCACGTATCGCTTGGACCGGACGATCCATACTGAAGAATGTTAGATTTAGGTCGCCTGAGCGGAGTGTATGTTCGACGAGCTCACGCACTGAGACATTCAAAACATATTTCAATATCGGCCTCGGGCTTGGCACAACGTCGCGGTCATGATTGCAGAAGGAGATCCCTTCACCTGCTCAATGAGAAACACACCAGAGCTATGAGCACGCAAAAGGCGAAGTCAAATCCATAGTGAACAAAAGACATGTGCAGAAAATACCCAGCAAGAAACATGACGATTGCAATGAACAAGAAGCAAAGACCCCACACCTTGAACAACCTAGAATACTGGGCTGGATCTTGCGCAACGCAAAATACCGTGATACCGACGAAAACGGAAAACGCACCGAGCACCCTGTAAATGTAAACGAAATACGAGTGATCAACCCAGAGCTCGCCAATAAGAAATGACTGAAAAGTCTGTTTATTGGCAACTAACCGCACCGCCCCGCCAACCGTGATCAACACGGAAACGACTTTGAGAATAATCTGCAGCGCAGCATTCTTGTGCATACACCTCCCTGAGTTGAAAGCAGACAAAATTCAGTATAACGCACGATACATAATAGTCAAGCATATTCCGTGATCAGTCCCACACTCATTGAGCGAGGAGATTATTGGCCAAAAAAAACGCCTCCAACTGCCAGCCACATTTGGCTACAGGCCTTCTCGCATGCGGCGACAAATGGCTCCTTCTGCCTCATTGGAGATTTTGAGTGATTATGTGAGCGACGCGTGACATCAAGGAATACCATAATAAGAGGCCAATAATGGACAATTCAAGGGGATGCAGTAAGAATAGCATCAGTCTATCGCAAACGCAGATATTCAAGCTAATGTCTAGTTATGTTACGCTTGGGAATCACCGGATCGAGAATGAACAACCACCTAAAATCCTTGAAATCGATAGGCGACTTGGTGGAGTCGGGTGTGTTTCTCGCAATATTACCGTAACATCGACACACCGACCAATACTTCATACGCACATACTCACTTGGCTATGAGTTGCCAAATATCGCAATGCGAGCCTCATCAATCTATTGCATTCAGCAGGGAATTTGCGTATAATGCAGAAATGACGTATCATATCAACAAAAGAAGGGAGTGTTAATGATACCAATAATACTGATTCTTGCATCCACTTTACTGTGGCAAGAGGAATTTACAGAGGATGCATACACACTGCGTCAGCTGTACGACTACCAGGTCGACATCGTCCACTTAGACGGCAGTGTGAAACTCATGGCGAATCCTCAATTCGAGGGTTTTGCATCGGCGTGGCTATACGTAGACGAAAATATCACCTTGACAGACAACGACGTTTTGGAGATTCGCATCAGGGATAATGGCAATGCCGTACGCATTAGATATTTTTTCCGAAAACAGGAAGGCGCGTACTATTACGCGGGTGAGAATATAGTCTTTATTGGCGACCAGTGGCAGAATGTGGAAATACCCCTGAAGCATGCGCAATCATTTTCCGGATGCGAATTTCCGGCAGCATTGACGCCGGGTATGACCCCGGTACTTTATCTCTTTATCGAAAATGCCGTATCTGGAGCCTTCGATGTTGAGCTCGATCGAATATCAATCACGCGGGCTGAAAAAGAAAGGGAGGAGAAATGAGACTCTTAATCGTGACCACACTTTTTCTCTTCACATTTCTACAAGCTGATGCACCATGGATCGCCAACATCAGGGTGAGCACGGATGAACCATGGGATACGCTCAACCAAGGTGAATCGTGCTTCGCAGTATACGGCGACTCGATATTCTCAATATGTAATACAGCGGAACGCGGTGACGTTGCCAACGCACCTTATGCCTATTCTTTCGACGCCGGACAGACCTTTGCACAAATCCCATTCATTGATTTAGCACCAGGTATAACCTGGCATACAGACCCGGTCATTGGCGTCGACGATTCAGGACACGTGCATCTGCTCATGCAGTATTCAGCCATACTGATGAGACATTATCTGTCGCGCGATGGAGGCCTCACTTGGTGCGATACAATACAGGTACATCCATACAGCGGTGTCGACAAACCTTGGATGATCGTCCACAACAACAACGTTTATATATCTTGGCAGCAAGTTGGTGGAGATACGCTTGGTATCTGGTTTGCTAAATCGACCGATTACGGGCAGAGTTTCACGGCTCATCATATCTGGAACAGAAGGTACATCAATGCTTTAGGCATGGATGAAAATGAAAATCTCCATCTAATGTTGGTCGCGTTAGGTGGTGTAGTTTACTATCGAAAATCAACCGACCACGGAGATACGTGGCTCCCCGAAGTGTATTTGGGTAGCTGGTCATACGATCCCAGCTACGGCGATCGAGCGCCTATTAATTCAATAACTGCGCGCGGTAATGTAGTCTTTGGAACATGGGTGAACAATGCCGTTGGTGGGTGGAACATCTTGGGCGTGAGGTCGACTGATGGCGGCACAACCTGGTGTGCGCCGTTCGTAGTGAATGACATTACTGCTGGCGGCCAGTGCAAGGGATGGTCTCATTTTGATGCTTACGGCGGCTTGCACGTAATCTATTACCATACAGATGACTGGCCCACCAGCGTTTCCAGCATATGGGAGCTACGTTACCAGTACTCCCCAGATAGCGGAGCCACGTTCAATCCGAGCATTCGGGTTTCCGACACGACATTTGTAAGCCACGCCAATTTCATGGGCGAGTACCATATCTGCTTAAGTGACAGCGAATATCTGTACGCAATTTGGACTGATGGCCGCAATGGCGATGATAATGACCTGTATTTCAGCAAGGCACTGCTTTCAGAATTGGGCGTCAAGGAAATACCTACCGTCTTAGCACGACATCAGAAGATACTACGTACATCCACGATTTGGCGCGGTAACGTCACCCTGGAAATTCGAAAGAACACAATACCGGTCGACATTAGGATCTATAATATCGCCGGTCAAGTGGTTGGAAACATATACCACGGTGATGTTTCATCTGACTTGGCTCTGAAGCTTAACAGCAATGATTTCCCCAAGGGAATCATCTTTCTCAGGGCGTCATGTCAGGACAAACACGAGGTCACCAAAATCATAAATCTGGGCGGCCGATAGAGCAATGCGGCAGGCCTAATACTAATCTAATATATGCCTCAAGCGTAGTGTTGGACAATAAGATAGCTTGTCTGCGCGCACATACGTAATTCTTCTTTATCACACACTTCTTTGAGCCCTCGTGTGAGGGGTCTGTAAGGACGTTGAGTATCATCCTTCATGCAATTGGTATGAACAAAGGAGGACTTTCATGAATAATCGACATATCATCTTGATGACGAAAGCAGCATGTAAGTACATTCTTCTGTTTCTCGTACTCACTACGAGCGGTTATTGTGCTGAATCACAGCAAAGGCCCCACGACATCGAAACACTATTCAGAAATTTCTTTGTCGAGTATATAGAACTAAGACCAGAAACGGGTTCGGCAATAGGATTACCTCCCAGCTACGGAATCAAAGTCAGACACGATGAACTGGATGACGAGTCAGAATCCGGAATAATGAAGGTCTATACCCTGTACAGGAAGTACTACGACTGGCTCGGCGAGTATGACCGCACACGACTAAGCAAATCTCAACGAGTTGCCTTTGATGTCCTCGCCTGGTTCCTCGAGAATGAACTCAGCGGCGAGAAATTCGGTAACCATACCTACATAATTCACCCACTATTTGGCTTTCACAATAGCTTCGTGGCCCTGATGACCCAGCATCACCAAATCCGGGACAACACGGATGCGGAGGATTACATAGCACGCCTCAACAAGGTTGAGAATAAAGTCTTACAACTCATCCAAAGGCTCGGCGTGCAAAAAAAGAACGGTATCATACCACCTTTATACATCGTTGAAAACTACCTACGCTCGCTCAATGATTTCATACAAGTACCGTACGAAGAAAACGTACTTTACACATCGTTTCTGAGCCGCCTCAGGAGTCAAGAAACCATCTCCAATGGAACGAAAGCAAGACTCTGCGGGCAGGTATTAGATGAACTAAAGAATAGTGTCTATCCTGCTTATGCAGAGCTTATCAAAGAAGTCAGCGCAGTGAGACAAGTGGCCGACAGAAAAGCAGGTGTTTGGAAATTACCCGATGGCAACGAATATTATCGGTATTGCCTGCGTACGCATACTACAACTGACATGGCGCCAGAAGACATCTATGATTTGGGTCTCAAGGAAGTCGAGCGCATACAGTTGGCATTAATCGAGCAATTCAAGAAGTTGGGCATTACGGGAAGCGACCGGTTTGTTGACCTGCTCAACAAGTACATGACATCCACCTCAAACACCGAAAATGAACGATATTTCTTCCCGGCGACAGAAGAAGGCAGGATCCAAACCTTGCTGGTTTATCAAGCGATCATTGACAGCATGCAAACCCGATTGCCACTAATGTTTTCAAAGATCCCAAGAGCAAAAGTGCATGTCATGCGTGTACCAGCATTCAAAGAAAAAACCATAGGCACATATTATCAGCCACCAAAGCTCGACGGTTCAGAACAAGGCATATTCTACGCAAATCTTTCCTATCAGCACCGGAAATCAGACATGAAGGCTCTCGCATATCACGAGGCAGTACCAGGCCACCATCTGCAGATTGCACTCGAGCAAGAACAATCAGAAGCACGAATCTTCAAGACCCTATTCTTCTTCACCGGTTATGTCGAAGGGTGGGCACTATACGCCGAGAAACTAGCCGAGGAGAAAGGATTCTATGATAATACCCATAGTCTCATTGGCTATCTTCGTTCCGAATTGTTTCGCGCCTTGCGTCTCGTGATCGACACCGGAATTCATCATAAACGCTGGACACGCGAGCAAGCGTACACTTATCTGCTCGATAATTTAGGATGGAGTGACTATTCTCAAATCGACCGCTATATTGTTTGGCCAGGCCAGGCATGTGCTTATAAGGTGGGCGAGTTGAAGATACTGCAACTACGCGAACATGCTAAGGAGATATTGGGTGACAGATTCGATATCAAAGAATTCCATGAGGCTGTATTGCACTATGGTTCTGTACCCCTTGATGTTCTCGAGCAACTGGTTAATGACTACATACAATATTAACGAGCGTGACTTGAGCGGCGCAAATACCAAATGACTGCTATGCACGACCGTGCTCCTGAAATGTAATCTTGCAGACTACTTACTCTTTCTCGAAGCAGCGGGCTGGCACATCGTATGGAGGTAGTCCTTACCCCCCAGATTGATGCGTGATATGTTCAAAATTGCATCGTAAGATTTACCATCTTTTCTTTTCAGGCGGACACGATAATCCGTAACCCGCCCATATTGGTTCAAGGCTTGAAGTAAGCGCCTTCTGTCTTCGACATTTTCATATGTATCCGCAATATTGATCTGTCGGAATTCGTCAAGACTGTAGCCGGTGATCTCCTGCATGGCCCGGTTAGCAGTTATCACCTGACCATCGAGAGTAGAAATCCCAACGCCTATAGGGCATTGCTCAAACATATGCCGATAGCGTTCCTCGCTCTCGATGAGCGCCTCTTCAATCTGCTTTTGTTCAGTAAAATCGACAAAAGTTACGAGTATCTCATCAAGCTTTCCAGTAACGGCATCGACAATCGGCTCGGTGTTGATTAATATCCATCGCTTTCTGATCGGATCGTTCGGTAGTAAACCGAGGATGACATTGTGCACTGGTTCACCCGTGGCTTGGGTTTTCATCAATGGATGTTCGCCTTCGCCAAAACCGATTCCCTGTGCGTCAACAACCTCACCGATGGTGTCGATTAAATTATTGCCGATCAATTCGTCCTCATCTAAATCAAGGATATCAGTTGCGATTCGGTTCGCACGGATAACGACTCCATCGACATCTTCAAAGATAATGCCGGCGTTGATTGTATCATACAGCGTCCGCAATCGTTCTTCGCTATCTTTCAGGCGTTGTTCCATCCTTTTCTGATCGGTTATATCCTGCACTATCAATCCAATGTCGCTCCCCACCCTGAAGGCGATCAAGTTTAAGTGTTTGTCCCCGAATTTGGCTGGTGCTATCACATCCTCAAAGACACAGGGTTTGCCCGTCTTCAGTACCTCCATGTATTTCTCATATCTGCCGGATTCCCATAAATCTGTTGATATATCAAGAACATTGACTCCCCTGACATCTTCAATTTTCACGTCAAACTTGTCTAGTATGTATTGATTTACTTCAACGACGTTAAAATCAGAATCCATCAGCACGAAACCCTCTGTTGCTGACTCCATGAAATTTACAATACGTTCAGCTCGGCGACGAATATCCTCTTCCATTTGTCTGCGTTTGGTAACGTCTGTCCAATAACCCACGATCTCTAGGGGATTGCCTTTATCGTCATAGACCAGCTTCATCTCATCGTGCACCCATATGTAATTGCCATTCTTGTGCTTGAAACGGTACTCATATTCGTAGTAACCGTTCTTAAATAACCTCGGGATTTCTTTGAGCACGCGTTCGCGGTCATCAGGATGCACGTGGTCCAACCAAAAGTTGGATTTTCTCACAAAAGACTTATAGGTGTAACCTGTTATTTTCTTTACATTGTCACTAACAAAAATGGCCCCGTAGTCCTCAGATGGCTTGGATGCATAAATGACAACCGATGTCTCGGTGAGCAGATGATGCAAGCGTTGATCAAGAGAAAACCCCCTTCTTGTCTCCTTAGGCGCCGAGGGTATTTTGCTCTTTTTATGAAGCGCCTTTGATTTTCCGCCCCTTTTGTGGATTCCTACAATACGTTTCTTCCTCTTTTTGCTTGTTTTCGTGGCTTTTCGCTTTTCCCTACCCGGGATTTTCGTAATCTTATTTTTACGCTCTATCTTTCTCCTCGCCATTCCACCTCAACTAATTATGTTTAGATTATATCAATAGATGTTTGTCTGTCAAGCGGATATAAGCCACTTAATCAGAGTCCTTCTCATGTATGGCTACTCGTTGGCCGTACTCTTTTTAGCTAGCGTAATGCTCACAGGCAAACCAAACAATGAATACTCATCATCTTCAACCACACTGAAAAGCCCTGCTTCAAGCTGTTGCCTTAACCTAATGGGACGGCAATCAATGTGTTGCGGAAATCGATTGTGCAGATATTCATAGATTCTTTTTGCAACGCTGCAACCGCTTTTCGATAGCGCAACAACACAAAGACGTCCGTCGTCACGTAGGACCCGATGGCATTCGCATAAAACTCTTCGCATCGTACTTGCGCCAAATAGCTCCAAAGTGAAACTCATGAAAACGGCATCAAACAGGGCATTACCGTAAGGAAGCTGCGATGCGTTGGCACGCTTGAGATGTACCCTCGGCAAGAACCCGGCTCTCTGCAACCTGGTCTTGGAGACTTTAATCATGCCTTGAGACAAATCAACCCCATCCACTCTCCCTTCTATTCCGACTAAGCGCGCGATAGACACAAGGCCGTATCCTGTTCCACAGCCGATCTCGAGTACCCTATCTCCCACCGCCGGGTCGAGCTTCTTGATACCTAATGCGATATATCTAAGCTCGCTGCATCCGGCGAGGTAATCATACCATTTGCTCAATCTATCATAGTTGCTCTTCTGTTCGTTTATGTTGACCATGTCACGTGATTATACAAAAGTAAAGGATAATAAGCAACCCCGCCCTTCTGGCCAATAAAGGGCGGGGTCATGGATGGAAGTGAATATGCCTCTTATGAATTCATCTACACGGTTGTATCGCCCTATCTGATTAACACTATTTTTCCGGTTCTATACTCCCACGGTGAATCAAACGAATAGAAGTATACACCCGAATTGAGTGCGGCATTCCAAATGACTTCATGATCACCTGCAGGAATCCTCCCACCGACTGGCTTCGCAATCAGCCGGCCGGAAACATCGTAGATGCACAACTCGATCAAAGCATCAGCGCTCAGATAGATAGTGAACACGACCTTGCTATGTGCGGGATTCTGGCCGACGCCAAAATACGGTGGTCTCGTCCTGGTGGTCAGTTCGTCGATACCCGTCACGCCTGCAACAAAGCCGTAGTAATTGGCCGGGGCACCATATGGATCGTGTGCAACGTTGCCTGGTTGAGACCCATCACAAGCTTCAATATAGTAGCGCACGCTGTCATCATAACCACTGATCGCTGGGATCGTATCTAGATACCATTCGGATCCAATATAACACATTACCCTGGCGTGCCAGTTTAGATCCTCGTCACGTCTGTAATACAACATCACGGAGTCCACACCCGCAAGAACATCATCAACTCTTGTCATTATCTCGAATGGACCAAGGAAAGATGAATCATTCCATACCGTGGTCGATTCGATATGCGGAGGCGTGATATCGACACCGACGCTATCGGGGCCTGAGAAGGCTCCCACATTACCTGCCAAATCAAACGCGCAGACCCGCCAGTAGTAGAAATCCTCATCCAAAGCAACGCTCGAAATTGCACTCGTGCACGTATCAATAACGATCGGGTCGGCAAACGAGACGACCGTGTCAATCTCAAGGATATACTGAATCGGCGACCGATGTGTCAATGAATTTCTAACCCTGCGGCTGCTAATGACACCGCGACCAAACGGAGCAAGAGTCGTCACTGGCGACCACTCGAAATCAAGCAATGTATCACTATACCAGACACCGCCTATCGGCGTAACAAGACTGGGCA
>Ga0111198_1039_pt1 | contig 17105 bp, 18 predicted proteins | sample DeeMarSWOR324_28_FD_80370 | JGI IMG/M metagenome (GOLD analysis project Ga0111198, IMG submission 80370) | candidate division WOR_3 bacterium SM23_60
GTCTGTCCAGTAACCGCCCCAATTCAATGATTTCGGCATAGAGAACATGCAGCGATGTCGGTGACGACGTAAAAACCGGTAGGTCGAGTTGTTCGAGTTGCTTTTTCACGCGCGCCTGTTCTGGGAGATTGATAATGACGAGATGTGGCTTGAGGGCGACGATCCGTTCGATTGACGGGTTCGAGAAATCACCAACTGTCCGCTTGTGCTGTACACGTTCAGGAAAATCGCAGAATGTTGTCACGCCCACAAGCGCATCCTCGGCGCCGAGCGCGTACACGATCTCAGTCACTGCTGGTGAGAGCGATACAACGCGCATGCCCTGAACGTGCGTGTTTTGCTCGCATGCGGGCAGCAGGAGAAGAGACACTAGGAGGTACAGATAGAGTATTGGGTACCGGGTAGACTCGGTCGCATCGCGTGTTCTTCGACGGTCACTAGTGGTGAGATACTGCATATCCTTCATAGTAGAAAAGCGTGAAATCGTGCAAAAAGTATTAGAAAAAATATGCTACTTGCTTTTTCTTGTCTGTTTTTTCTGCTGTTTCTCAATATAGAGCTGCCACAGTTCTTCACGGTTCTTCTTCTTGTGGGTCTGTGCGAAAGCATCAATTTTCGCAAGCAGTGTGTACTCGTGATATCTCATAAGTAGTACGAGCGGGCACCCGATCACGAGTACATACGCAACAAGAAACAGCGAACCGTAGCCGAGTGCGAGTGAAACTATCAACAGGAGAATACTCACATAGAACTGAGAAATCATTTTTCTGGTGATTTTCTTACTACGTAGCATCCGCCTTCTGAGTACTACTGAGGTAATGAGGGTGATGAGTCCAACTATGTGGACAATAGGGTACGCGGGTATTTGACTGTCGTGCCACCAGACGATTGTTGAAACCCCGATGACAAAAGATGAATAAAAAAAGAGCGCGAAAGCCGCTCGGAGCGGCCAGCTGTACGCAGGCAGCGGAGCAAAACCAGTTTGAAAAAACAGCCGTTTCTCATAGTACTCAAAACAGAGCCAGACAGTGAGTACCATTGTGTATACGTACGGTATATGCCAGTTGGAAGAGGGATTCAGTAAATTGTAAAAGAAAAGTGCGCTGTATGCGCAAATAAATATGACCCAAATCAGTCTGGGCCAGTGTACATGTATGCGTGTCATTTGCTCGCCTCCAGCACATAGAATAAGTCAATAAGATTCTCACCGTGAATGTCCGGCACCAGGCACGTATTCGTTTTCTGTATGGACCCCCACACAGCATAACCATTTTCATCCACGAGTTGCATCACATCCTTCTTTGCCACGTCGATCACCCGGTGCATCCGCACGCTCCAATCAATGTAATTCATTGCTTCGGAAAAAGTCACTGTATCTGACTGTGGTTGCACCATCACGATTTCTGGTGGGTAGACAATCGCATTGACACCTTCTCGTTCCGCAATAGTCGCGAGTACAAATTCACTAAAGCTCTTGCCGGCGAGGATAAAGGTCGTACTGAGCAGGGTATCGAGGCGGTTCCGAAACGCGACAACCTTCTCTATGAGCACAGAATCCGGTACGACCTCAAGCCGGGTACTGCTCGTGTCTGCCAGTGCGCGATTTTCGACATAAAAATCAATTCTCCGCGGCGTGGTTTTGATGAAATCGTCGTCAACAAACCACAGTATATCACTACGCTGTTTAATGAGCGTAAGCTGTACTTGATCCTTGATGGTGAGGCTGTCCGTACCTTTGCGCACGACAGCAAACCGTATGCCGCCATAGTTCTTGATCCCGTAACCCAGTGTACGTGGTATCGAAAGGTAATGCACATTGTAGACGATCGTATCGCTCATGAGGTAGTCAATGGGAAACTCATCGAGCAGTTCGAAAAACCCGAGTTTACCGAGAACATGTCCAAGGATACGTGGCTCTGCTTCAACGTATCCGATGATAATACCTTCCATTGCTGGGGTTGCTGACAAGAGTGGTGGTTCGCGGTATATGTCCTCGTAGAGCGAACCAAGATAGTGAACGTTAATCGTATCGACGCGCGGTGCGTACTTCTTTGGACAGTGTAAGAACAGTGGAATGATCAGTAGTACACAGAGTACGTACCTCATCATGTATTATACCGACGCACTACCAGAAGTCAATGGCTACCCCGTACCCTGCAAGAACTCGTCAATGCATTCTCGAGCTTCCTTTTCATCTTCTTCCTTCACGAGAACATCTCCCCATCCCCCTTTCATCATTTTGGGCAGACCATCGAGCCAGCTCGTCTCGTACGGTTTGATAATTGCTTCGATGTTCCGACTTTTGAGCATCTCCCGCAGGGTTATTGCAGTGAACTCATCCGGTGCCTTGTAAACACGTTTCAGCATGGGGTATTATAAGAATTCGCACGGACATGTCAACAAAATGGACTAAAGCCCATTTGGCAGATAGCTGATTGCCTGTGGCATATTGCCGATGGCTATCGCAGCAATCGTTGACAGCACAAAGAATCCAGCTATACTCACCATATGGATAGAACACTGCTTATCATCAAACCCGATGCGGTTAAGAGGAATCTCATTGGCACAATTCTCAAACACATTGTCGATGCCGGATTCACGATTACCGCGATGAAAATGCTCTGGCCGGATAGAAAAATGGGCGCGGCATTCTATGCAATCCATAAGGGCAAAGATTTCTACGATTGGCTTGTCAATTTTATATCCTCGGGCCCCATTGTCGTAGCATGCCTTACCGCCCCGGGTGCTCCTCAAAAGTTACGTGAGGTCGTCGGCGCTACTGATCCGAAAAAAGCAGCACCGGGTACGGTCCGAAACCTGTACGGAACATCGGTAGGGGAAAATGTCGTACACGCCTCAGCACCGGACGAGAATCCGGAACGTGAGGTGGCATTTTTCTTCACCGACGAGGAGATATTCACGTACTAGACTAAACTCGCTCACATCTTTTTTCCTTTCATTTTCCACGGTTTATTCTGACCATACTTGACGAGAAACTCTTTTACACTAAACTTTACATAGTGAAGTGGATACTTGTAACTATTTTTCTCATCATGTCATGTCCGCGACCAGGATTGAAAAAGATCACGGCGCGCGATTTTCTCACCGAGGCGCGCCGGAATTATCACAATAATCCACTGTACGCCTATACCCTGCTCACCGATTCAATCCCGTCTGATGCGCACATACAAGAACGCACCGAACTCCTCGTGAGAATGTACACTGACCAGTGTGAATACGATCGTGCTGCCGCACTTCTCGATAGCGTTGACTGGACAGCGTCGCTCGCTCCGTACGAAGAAACAGTACTTTTGCTCAAGAACAAACGGTGGCGCGCGTTACTGGAGACGGCCAACGATAATCTACTCAAGGGAATCGCGTGCTATCACCTGCATGACTACGCATCCGCAATTGGCTTTCTCAGTGAACCTGCGCGTCCCCACGATTACCGAAAAATCTATTTAACTCGCGTATACATGGAACAAGCAGAGTACGAACGTGCGCTACAGACGCTGTTCAATATCGATTCCATCAGCAGCTACCTCTACCCCGACTACCAGGATATGCTGTTTGCTCTCTTTTCTCATTACGAGGATCATGCGGTCATCCTCAATGAACTACAGAAGCTCAAGAAACCGCACCTACGAGAATACGTGCGCCTCCAGGTATACGAAAAACTGAACGACACAAAAAACGTCGAGAAAAGTGCCTGGAATCTCATCCGACATCATCCGAGGTCCGACGGTGCCTACTATGCATGTCAGTTTGTCACGCCGGAAAACAAAACAGATAGCAAAGCTATTGGTAAGGTATACTACTATCATGACGACTATGCTAACGCACTCCGCCACTTCACGCACGCGACACAAGACGATGCGGTCAATTACTATCTCGGTCGGATACACGTGCGCTCGAAAAACTATACGACTGCGGTCAGATACTTCTCCCGTAGTACGTGGTCAGCCGCTTACTACTACCGCGGTAGAACGTACGAAACCATCGGCAATCATGAACGGGCTATTGCTATCTACGATTCACTCTCTCTGCTCCGCAAGAATTCAAAATATGCAACCCGCGGATTGAAACGCAAAGCCTTCCTTCTCGAGGATGTTGGTGACACCTTGCGCGCCGTCGAAACATTTCTGCGCATAAACAATAGAGATACCAAATTTAGAGCGGCCATGCAACTCGTACGGCTCGGTAAACTCAACGAAGCCGAGCAGATTCTGCACATCAGCGATGAACCAGAGTTTGTCTATTGGCGGGCTAAAATCAAAGAACGATCTGGAGAACCGGCCGAGAGTCTGATGACGTACCTCGTACAAGCACACCCCCTTTCATACTACACACTTGTACAGAACAGAGGGGCAGTTGCTTTTGACACGATGGCAATTAGTACATGGATCTCTCAATTTGGTGACAGCACAATTACATTCAGTAGCACCGACTCCGTGCACCTCAGCAACGCAGTCAGGTATTTCTCGCTCAATGAAACTAAATACGCCCTCGCCGAACTTGCGTTGATCGAGGACAAGAGTACCGCCGATCTTCTCTTTCTGAGCCGGCTCTGCGCGCGGTACGGTGCGAACAAACAATCAATCTTGTACAGTCTCCAGATCAAAAAATTTGCCGAGAGAAGTGGTGTCCAGACAATACCCCGTGCGCTCTTTCGGCTCATCTACCCGACTCGGTACATGTTTCGGATTATTGACCAGAATATGGATGCAAGTCTGTGTCTGGCGATGATCTGGCAGGAGAGTTTATTTGACGCCGATGCACAATCGCATGCGGATGCACGTGGCCTGATGCAGATCATTCCTTCTACGGGTGAAAAAATCGCTCACGACCTCGGGGTTACGTACTACTCTCTCTACGACCCATCAACGTCTATTCAATTCGGAACCTACTACTGGCACAATCTGTACCGAGATTTCAAATCTGTTCCGCTAGCCCTCGCCGGATACAATGCTGGTCCGGTCCGGGTCAAGCAGTGGATTACAAAACGAGCGCATCATGAAATGGATGAGTTCATTGATCTCATACCTTATGATGAAACACGTGATTACGTAAAGCAGGTACTTAGCCGGCAGGTTATTTACCGGACACTGCTCGAGATGTAGCTGACCGGTCTTTTTTTCTGAAGAACAGTTCGCGCACCAGCAAGAAAATCGCACCGACGGTTATGAATGCGTCAGCACAATTGTACGTGAACCAACGGAGATTGCCAAATCCCATGTCAATAAAATCTATGACATAATCGAGCCGTACGCGGTCAAAGATATTACCGAGCGCGCCACCGATAATAACACCAAAAACGACCACGCTCGTTCTGTCCTTGAGCGACAGGCCGACGATGGTGAGAAAAACAACACCGATGATTGAAAGAATGTAGTAAAGGGCACTCGGTCCGAAACTGATACTGAACACGCCGAATGGATTGTATGTCAATTTGAAACGGAGAACCGTCCCGATGACGTTCATCGGTGGGTCAAACGGTGTTAATGTATTAACGATAAGAATCTTGCAGATCTGATCCACGAGGAAAGCACCGACAATACACACGACAAGTATGGTGACGTTCTTCCTGGAAATCATGGAGGTGGAGCCCGAAACTGTGTGTTAGCCGGTTGAGCACTTGATGCAGGTACGTGCCTGCGGAAGGAACTTGAGACGGCGTTTCCCAATGGGGTTACCGCACCGTTCACACGTTCCATATTTGCCTTGGTTTATTTTCTGGAGAGCAAGGTCGATTTCAAAAAGTGCTTCCCGCTGTGTTGAGAGGATCTGCGATGTCACTTCTCTCCGCTCGGTCTCCGTACCCTGGTCGGCCATGTGGTTCGAGTATGCTGATAGATCACCGGAGGATTCAAGTTGCGTTTTTGAAATCTGTTCTCCCTCATACTCCAACTCTCTTATGATCTTGTCACGTTCCTTAAGTAATCTTTTCTCAAACAGCTTCAGCTCTGATTTCTTCATCTTTTTCATCATCGTAATTTCTCCTTCAACATGTTTAAATACGATTTTGCTTTTATGTTTCCCGGATCAGCCTCCAGAACCTCTTGCCATTGCTTCTGCGCCGCCAGAAATTTCTGCTGACGGTAGTAACACAGTCCCAGAGTTGTCCGTGCTTCAAAGTAATTCTGATTGTGCTCAAGCACCTCGAACAAGATGCGTTCCGTTTCCTCGTATTCTGACAACTGCAGATGTGTTTTTGCGAGTTTGAGCTTTATGTCGAGGAACGATGAACCCATGTCTGTTCCACGTCTGTATTCATCTTTCGCCTTCTCATATTCCTGGAGCTCGTAGTATGTATCACCAAGCTGGGTGTAGATATTGGCAAGTTTTGCTTTTAGTTGCGGAGATAGACCGCGGTCTTTCGTTTCAAGCACAGCAGCCCTCTCAAATGACTGCTTGGCATCCTCAAACTTGCAGAGCTCATTCTGAACGATTGCCATGTCAACATACGCTTCGATGTAATTGGGGTTGAGCTCAATCGCCCTCTTAAAACTATTGATTGCCTCATCATAATTATCGGCGAGAGAAAACGCGCACCCGAGGGCATGGTGTACATCAGGATAATCAGGATAAGCACTGATCACCTGCGTGAGTTTTTCAATGGACTGTTTGATTTCTCCTGTATTATAGAGCTCGAGTGCATTATCATAGACCTTGCGTGTTGCTTTGTCCATATGGGTATTATAGCCGAACTTTGTGGATTGTCAATACGTGACGGCTACGAGGACGGACGCGTACCGTATGTTGCGTCAATGATCGAGGTCATTCCACCACGTGGATTAAACTCACCCCGCACATGAGCCCAACGGGGCTTAACTGCCTTCACAAAATCCTCAAGAATGCGATTGACTGCATTCTCATAGAATATTCCGAGATTGCGGTACGCGAGAATGTATAGTTTTAGTGATTTCAATTCCACAAAATACTTCTTCGGTTCGTACTCAATGGTAATGGTGCCACTGTCTGGTAGGCCGGTCCGTGGACATACCGACGTATACTCTGGAATAACAATCGTAATCGTATAGCCGACAAACTGATTCGGCAGAACTGCAAGCTTTGGCAGCGTTTCCCGTAGCCCGGAAATAGCATGTTTGTGTGTATACTTACGCATAATAGATTATACAAACGTTGTCACGTATGTCAATTCATATCAGTCGATGCGCCAGGACACGATAGTTGGATAGTTATGATGGTTGTATGGTTGGAATGGTTATGATCTGGCTATCTGCCATACGCAATATGCCATCGGCCATATGCAATTAGCCATTGTAGTGGTCGAGCTTGTCCCTCTGTATCGGGATTCCGTAGAAGCTCGACTGCAAGTGCTCGATGAATCGAGCGACTACAGGTGTTGGTGAATGGTGATTCATCGAAGCGAGCAACCAGTATCCGTAGTTGTCCGGTTTATCGAAGCATGTCAATTCATATCATTTTGATGAATCGACGTGATACCTCTTGGTAACCAACCCGTTCGTAGAATGCGTGAGCATCAGACCGTTGGTCACCGCTCGTGATTTCTACTTTCACACAGTCGTGGACCTTGGCATACGCCTCAGCAGTCTTGAGCAGTCGTTCTCCAATGTGTTTTCTCCGGTGCTTATGGGATACGACGAAGGACGTGACACGACAGACATTACCAGACAAATGGAGCATGGGCATAATATGTAAACTCGCGAGGCCGACAATTTCAGAAGCGTGCACGGCAACGATGATTCTATCCTGCGGCTTGTTTTGCAGTTGTTCGATCTTCTCTGCGACAAAGTGCGGTTCATGTGGGTAGCCGAGTTCAGTCAGCAGGCTGACAAGTGCCGCACAATCGCCATCCTCGACATCGCGGATGAAGATAGCAAATGGTCTTTTCTTCATTGTCGCATCTCTGATCCTGCGGTCGGCCTGACTACACGACGGCAAATAGCTTGCCAATAAAAAACACGTAGAAAATGATTAGCAACCAGCCTTCCCACTGGGTGATTTCTTTATCCTGCCCCATGAAGAAAAAGAGTAGGGAGGCAATCAACATCATGGGAATACCAAAGGTAATGATGTTGTTAGGAATGACGAGGTTCCCGAGCAGCGCGGGAATACCCATGACCGCAAGCGCATTGAAAATATTCGAACCAATAACATTGCCAACCGCAATTTCTGGTCTTCCCTGACGTGCCGCGGCAATGGTGACCGCAAGCTCGGGGAGCGACGTACCGAGGGCAATGACACTCGCCGCAATGACCTCAGTACCGATGCGTAGCACTTCCGACAACGCAATCACCGCATCAATCGTGTACTTACCACCAACATAGATGAACAGGGCACTTGCCACGAGTGTAGCCACCGTCTGCCAGTTGATGCGTTTTCTCTGCAGTCGACGACGCGTTGCGGCACTGCGCTTCTCTTTGGTGAACACCGCGTGGAGCATGTATACGACAACGCCCGCGAGGCAGAGTATCGCTTCGAAGAGGGTGAATGAACCATCCCACACCGTGACTGCAAGAAAAAGTGCCGACCCCATGAGTAACGGAAGATCGATGTGTATGAGCTCATAGGTGATCTCGATTTTTTTGCCGATCAGTGCCGCAACACCAATAACCAAAAACACATTGGTCACGTTCGAACCAACAACATTGCCAACGACAATTTGCGAGGAACCGCTCAGGACCGCAAACAGGGAACTGACGATCTCTGGTAGTGATGTCCCAATCGCGATAATGGTCAAACCAACAAGAAAATCAGGAAGCCCGAATGCCAATCCAATCTGCCCTGCGGCTCGGGTAAAGTAATCAGAAGATTGGATCAAAATGTACAAACTTGCAGCAAAAACAACGACCCATACGATCACTACGGGCATTCTCTTCTCCAACCATACATGCTGTTCACGCCTCCGGCACCTCACAGCGGGTATCCGGGTGTGCGACAATCTCAATCGTCGATTCAATGACCTGGTATTCGCGCTTCAGGTATTCAGCAATACGTTTGATCGACTCTCGGTGGGATGAGGCATTGCTCATGTCATGAAAGTAGATGTGTGTCGTGAAAACGAGCATGTTTGAGGTAATCGTCCAGATGTGGGTATTGTACAACTCCTTTACCTCAGGGAAATTTCTCTTGATATCTTCAATAATCGTCTCGCTCGTCAATCCAGTCGGTGCCATTTCGAGGAGGACTTTACCGGATTCTCTCAAAACACCCCACGCCCAGATGAGAATCATGCCCGAAATGCCAAAACTCAAGATAGGGTCGATAACACTCCAGCCCGTGATATGTATGATGACGGCACCGATGACAATGGCAACCGACGAAAGTGCATCAGCAACCATGTGGTAGAACACGCTCTTGACATTCAAATCTTCTCGGTGACTGCCGCGCAGGATGAGAATGCTCGCAACATTGACACCGAGCCCGATGACACCGATGACAAACATGGAAGCACTCAAGACATCTCTCGGCTCCAGAAGTCTCATAATAGCTTCATAGACGATAATGCCGACAATCGCCAAAAGAACGACACCGTTAACAAACGCAGCGAGAATTTCTGCCCGGTAGAGTCCAAAGGTCCGGTGATGGCAGGGTGGCCGGCGTGCGATGGCGATCGCCGCGAGACTCAGGCCGATCGCAAAACTGTGCGTAAACATGTGACCGGCATCACTGATCAAGGCAATACTGTGAGTCAAAACGCCACCGACCAATTCAACAACCATGACCGTGAGGGTGATGCTCAGTGACAGTATCAGTTTTCGGCGTTCAACTGAACGGTACTCAAAGAGCTGCTCAGTAAAGGCACCTCGGTGTGTGTGTTCTGACATGCATCCCTGTTTGTACTATCGATGTACGGCGTGCGGTTCGTTATTCAATACCCACGAGTGCTTTGATGTATTGCACTCTCTCATACAGCTCAGGGCGGTCACTTGCGGACTGGCTCAGTTTGCCCCGCACCTCATCGAGTGAAACAAAGGCGTGCTGCTCCATCCATTCGTTCACCTGGGCGAGTATAGTCTCGATGTACGGAACGCCGTTAACATAGAGGGCCGAGCACACTTGCACAGCATTGGCGCCGGCGAGGAGCTGTTTAATGACACCGGTGCCGTCGTGGACACCGGTCGATGCTGCGAAATCGCACGCGACACGTCCAGTGAGCAAGGCGATCCAGCGCAGCGAAACATTCATTTCCTCAGGCGAGCTGAACCGGTATCCGGCAACCAGGTGCATTTTGTCAATATTAATATCCGGCTGGTAGAAACGGTTGAATAAAACCAACGCGGCGGCACCGCGCCGGCTCAACTCAGCGGCAATGCGTGCCATGGATGTGAAGTATGGACCAAGTTTCACGGCAACCGGCAGCGCGATACGTTTCTTAACATCTTCCAAGATGCGAAAGTGCATACGCTCGATCTCTTCACTGCTTCGTTCTGGTTCAACCGGCATGACTGATATGTTGAGTTCGAGTGCATCAGCACCAGCATTCGCAATGCTCTGCGCATAATCTACCCAGTGCCCTGGTGATACGCAGTTGATACTCGCAATGATCGGGATCGAAACTTTCTGCTTTGCCTGTTCAATGAGATTGAGGTACTGACGTGGCCCGAGGGTGAGCCCGATGTTTCTGACGTAGTCAACTGCCTCAGGATGTCCCGCGATCCAAATATTCCGCTCTAATTCTTTTACATCCGCCTTGATCTGTTCTTCAAAAAGTGATTTCAGGACGACTGCACCAGCGCCCGCATCAGCGCACGCACGCACACCATCGACCGATTTTGTGAGACTACAACTGGCAACAATGATCGGATTGGATAGTGTCAAGCCCATGTACTGTGTCGTCAGCTCAGCCATGACCAGACCTCCTTCTATTGAAAATCAAACCCTTTGTCAAACACGCGCACGCACGCGTCAGCAACATCGGCATCGAAAAGCCGGCCGCGGTTGCGCAAGATTTCCTGCAGTGCGTCATCGAGCGTAAGTGCGGACCGATACGGACGGTGCGAAACCATTGCTTCGACAACATCAGCCACACCGAGTATCCTCGCTTCCATGAGTATTTTGTCACCGCTCAGACCGCGTGGATATCCGGAACCATCCATGCGTTCATGGTGTTGGAAAACAATTTCAGCAACCGGCCAGGGAAATTCAATGGACTGCAGTATCTCGTAACCGGCTTCACTGTGCGTACGTATCAGTTCCATCTCGATTTCGGTCAGGGAACGCGGTTTATTGAGAATCTCGGCGGCAACGTGAATCTTGCCAATGTCGTGCACTGCACCGGCAACGTGCATACCTTCAATCCGTTCGCTGGGGAATCCGAGCTCCGCGGCAATGGCACAGGCGAGCTGGGTCACACGCTGCTGGTGGCCGGCAGTGTACGGGTCACGCTTTTCCGCGGTTGATGCGAGTGCGTTGACCGTACCGTTGAGCGTCTTACGCAATCTGGCGTAACTCATCTTGAGCGCCTCTTCCGCTCGCTTCCGATCGGTGATATCCTCAATAATGCCATCGTAGTACTGGACAACACCCTTTTCGTTCCTCACCGCAACTGCTGAGACGGAACCGAAGAACGGTGTGCCATTCTTTTTCTTGAGTTGCAGTTCCTCATCCCGAACAAAACCGTAGGCAAGCATTTTTTCATTGAACTTCTTTCTATCATCAGGGTGCTGATACAGGTCGGATACATTAATCATGAGAAATTCCTCTTTTGACGCGTAGCCAAACATCTTGATGATCGCCGGATTTGCCTCGATGAACTGTCCTCGCGGTCCGACTGTATTACGGTAGATGCCGACATTGACGTTTTCGGTTAGGGTCTTGAACCTGGTCTCGCTCTCCCGCAGTGCGTTCTCTGTTTGTTTACGGTTGGTCACATCTCGTAACGTACCAACAAATGCACGCGGCGTGCCATCAGCATTCCGAATGATCGCGGTACTCAATTCCGCTACGTAGGTTGAACCGTCTCTGCGGAGTAGCCGGTATTCAATCTTCTCCTGGAGACCTGTTTCCAATGTTTTCTTCAAACCGGCGGCCGCACGCGCGCGGTCTTCGGGAATAATAAAATCAAATGCGCTCTTGCCCACGATATCTGCCTCGTCGGCAAAGCCGCCCAGTTCAACCGCACGCTTCGATGCGTAAACGACTCTTCCCTGCATATCAGTCAAGACAACCGCATCAGGCGAGGCGCTTACCAGTGCTCGGTACAGTTCATCACTCTGCTTCACGGCTTCTTCTGCATTCTTGCGTTCGGTGATATCAACGACCGCTGCCTGAACAGCGGGTCTTCCGCGGTAGGTTACGAGGCCAGCGTACATCTCCAACCAGCACACACTACCGTCTTTGCGGTAACCCCGCCACTGGTAGTGAGCGGGCACGGGCTTTCCCGCCAACCGGTCTTTGAAACGTCCCCAGACGAGTGCCCGGTCATCCTCGTGCACGACCGACGTCACCTGTTCGGGTAACAAAGACAACAATTCTTCGACCGTGTAGCCAAACATTCGGGCGAATGTTTCATTAGAAAAAACCACTTTATAATCCTGGATTATTACGATCCCGGTCACTAATTGCTCAACGAGGGTACGATACTTTTTCTCACTCTCTGCCAGTGCCATTTCTGATTTTCGGCGCGTCGTAATATCACGAAGGCAGGTAACAACGCGGATAACCGTATCATGTTCAATGACCGGGATTTTGCGCGTTTCCGTAATGATCTCTTGGCCACCAACGGTATTTCGTTCCTCAGTGATGAGGACTTTGCCGGTGACAAATACCTTTTCATATTCTGCGCGCACATTCGGCGGAAGAAAAGGGAAAAGTTCAAATAGCGTCTTCCCAATACTACCTTCATCGAGTTTGATATTCAGATTCAGTTCTTTCAGCCATTGTATGAAAATCCCGTTGTACAGTACAATTCGCATATCTTTATCAACAACGTGGATGGCATCACCCATGGCATCAATCGTAGAACGGTAACGCAGTTCAGACTCGCGTAGGTCGTTCTCAATACGAGCGCGTTCGGCAATCTGCTCTTTGAGCAGTCTATTTGCCCTTTCCAACTCAGCGGTTCTGTTAGCCACCCGCTTTTCGAGAACTGCCTGTGCATTTTTCATGAGTTCTTCAACGCGTTTTTGTTCGGTGATGTCACGCGTGACGAACAGAAGCTCATCGTCAATAACATGGACCGTGCTCTCGAGAAAGCGCCACTCTCCTGACGAGGCGCCATCATGGCTACGATACTCAATAGTCTCTGCCACATCCTGCGCGAGTGTATTGTTTTTCTTGGCATCAACGTACGTGCGCAGCAGTGTGGCAAGACGTTGTCGGTCATCCGGGTGCACGAAATCCAAACATGGACGGCCGACGATTTCATCAGGTTCTGAGCCGAGGATCTTTTTGTGCGAAGGACTAATGTACGTATACACTGGATTGGTTGTGAAGGTAGTGGTCGCGATCAGATTGGGGCTGTTTTCGCTGATGAGACGATACTTCTTTTCTGATCGTTCTAATTCATGAATGCGCGCCTTGAGCTTTTTCAATTCCTCTTGGAGCTCGTTTTCTGACTTCTGTTCATTATTCATGACGCCACCTCACAGTATACGAGACGCTACGTCTTGCTCCACAACCCGAGCGTGTTTGTGCACGGATCTGTGAAGAGTGCGTAGAATCCGAATGCATCAGAAATCTTCGTTGACGGAACTATAGAAGTTCTTTAATTTCTGCGGATCAGTGGTCGGGATTTCAATGTGACAGACACTGTGCATAGCAACCTCCTCGCTTTAGAATGCGTGTTCGCGGCCCGGGTACGTACCGGTTTTGACATCATCATGGTACTGCTTAACCGCCTGGCTGATCGTCTCTCCGAGCTGCGCATAGCGTTTCACATACTTCGGCACAAAACCCCGGAACAAACCGAGGATGTCGTGCAGGACGAGGATCTGACCATCGCAGTGCGGCCCGGCGCCAATGCCGATGGTTGGTATGGACAGCTGGACGGTGACGCGTTGCCCGAGTTCTGCTGGTATCTTCTCGAGCACAATAGCGAAACAGCCGGCGGCCTCGAGCATTTCTGCACCGCGTGTGATCTCCTGCGCTTCTTGCTCGGTTGTCCCCTGCAGTTTGTAACCACCAATTGCGTGGATTGACTGCGGTGTTAAACCAATGTGACCCATGACTGGAATGCCGACGTTAACAAGTCGTGTGATCACCTCAATAATCGGTGCGGCGCCTTCGAGCTTCACCGCGGATGCACCAATTTTTAGAAACCTCCCAGCATTGCGCACAGCATCAGCGACCGACGTCTGATAGGACAGAAACGGCATATCGGCGACAACGAGTGCATTTGTAACCGCACGGCAGACCACTTTTGTATGGTAGAGCATCTCTTCCATGGTTATGGGTAGGGTCGTCTGCTCGCCCGCAAACACATTCGCCGCCGAGTCACCAACGAGAATAATATCCATACCCGCTTCATCGACGATTTTTGCAAACGGGTAATCATACGCGGTGAGACAGGCGATTTTCTCACCCGCCTTCTTCATTTTCGCAATCGTCTCTACGGTTACCATACCTTTGAAACAATTCTCCGCGACTCTTTCAACTGCTTGATTTCTTTAGTGAGCAGCGTGCAGTCACTCGAATTACCTACAAAATCAAATCCCTTGACATCGACGATCAACAACGGCGACGTGTTATAGTGAAAAAAGAATGTGTTATACGCATTGCAGAGCTCTTCAACGTATTCAAATTCGATCTCGCGCTCGAAATGCCGGTCACGCTGTTTGATTCTCTTGTATAAAAACTCTGGTGTCGCCTGCAAGTAGAGGACTATATCTGGTCGAGGAATATCATGCTCAATGAGCGCGTATATTTTATCGTACAATCGAAACTCATCTTCACTCAAATTGATCTCAGCAAAAATTCTGTCTTTGGCAAAAAGGTAATCCGCAACAACGCGCGAATGGAAGAGATCGATTTGTGCGATCTCACGTTGCTGTTTGTATCGAGACATAAGAAAATAGAGCTGCGTATGGAATGCGAATTTCCTGCGGTCGGCATAAAACTTCTCGAGGAACGGATTGTCATCAAATTGTTCAGCAATTATACCCGCATGGAACTGCGGCGCGAGAACCCGTGCGAGCGATGTCTTCCCAGAGCCAATGACGCCATCAATGGCAATAAATCTCACATTCTCCACAATTGACGCCCTCGAGATGTTCCACTAATCTCTTACCCGTGTGTGGCGGTATGAAATCCGGCGCGATCTCGCAGAGGAGTTTCATGGCGAACGGACGATTGAAGAACTCCTTGTGAGGAATGATCACATCCTGCTCTGCAATCACTTCCTGGTCATAAAACAGTATGTCAATATCGATGATCCGCGGGCCCCACCGTTCGCCGCCCTTCTTTCTACCCATGTTTCCTTCAATCCGTTTGATTACTGTAAGAAGCTCGCGCGGTGTGTATTCACATTCGACGTGTAGCGCAAGGTTGAGAAAGTCAGGTTGGTCTGTGTAACCCCACGGTTTTGTCTTGTGCATTTGGGATTTTTTCTTAATCGTTATGTGACTATCTTCGAGAGCTCTGAGTGCGTGTCGGAGATTTTCTTTTGTATTGCCAACATTTGTTCCGAGCAGGAGAAAAATGTTGTCCATGTACTCAATTCTATACGAAACCCTACCCTTGTCAAGCCATGCAGAGACGGTTACAGCTCTGCGCGTACTACTTGAGTGTATTGAGGTATGCTCGATTCTTTTTCAACTGGTCATACGAGAAAAACACAACACCGGCAAATGGCTGAGATCGCACCAGGCCTACCTGCTGCTGCACCTGCTGCGGCGTTAGCAAATACAGACCAATGCCAACCATGACCCGTTCTGGTTCATCGACGGCGCGCAGTGCCTGCTGCAATGTACTGCTAATACTCGTGCCGTATGACATGAGGCAGACAAAGTCCACGTAATTGTTCCTGAGCCAGGTTGGCCAGTCCTGAAAGTAGTGGTTCTGTGCCTCCTCGTACTGCGGCTTCACGGCAACCGAGAGAACTGCTCCGCGTGGCGTAACGACCGATCGGAGCTCACGAATGAAGGCGGTCAAATCATCGGCAACGAACCCGTGCCACGCCTCGGTGAGACTATCCACGCCCCACAATCCGTATCGCTCGGGCATAGATCGATTGGTAGTCAGCTCAAGTGGATCAATGTAGTAGTGCTTCATGAAGGCACTGCGCACGTACACATCATAGATGAAACTCCGACGTGGGTAGCGAACGTAGTCGAGGTGGACACCATCAAAATCGTAATTCGTAACGATCTCATTGACAACGGCACACAGGTATGAGCGCACCTGTGCGTTTGACGGCGCAAGGTAGTAGCCTTCGGATGACAGCTGCCGGAGTTCATCAATGGAGTAGTCGAGCATCGATCGGCCACGTGCATCAGCAACGTACCAGTTCGGGTGCATGTTGATTGGATGTATTGGTTCGGCGGTCCGTGGTGCGAACCCCCACGAGTAAAAAAGATTAACCCAGGCAGACACACGTATGTTACGCTGGTGCGCCTCTTTGAGAAACGCCTTCAGCCATGCATCGTTGTGTATTTTTGATGGTGCGTACTGCGACGGATAGTAGGCGTACCCGAGCGCGTAGACCTGGAGAAAAATGTGGTTGAACGCGCCGTCGAGCTGCGTCAATATTTCATTTCTGTCATTGAGTGACCATCGTGGTACCCACACGCCACGAAATTCGGTTGCGAATGCTAACACGATGAGGAAAACACCCACGACCAACTGTATACAGAATAACAGTTTTGTCAATTGACGGTAGTTAGTGCGCCAGGACATCGTAAGCATGGCATATGCACTGTGAAAACGACTATCCTTTCCGATAAATCGGCTGACTACCTAACAAAAACAGGGTATAGTTGAGAGATGAGAGGGGTTAGGAAGCTCAATGTATCGAACATCTAACGGCTACCTAACAAAACAGGGTATAGTTGAGAGATGAGAGGGGTTAGGAAGCTCGATGTATCGAGCTTTGCCTGATGAATCAGGCATCGACAATGAGGCTTTAGGCGTTGGGCGACATTCGATTGACAATAGGACAATACGACGATAGGACGATCAGA
>Ga0111198_1081_pt1 | contig 17026 bp, 17 predicted proteins | sample DeeMarSWOR324_28_FD_80370 | JGI IMG/M metagenome (GOLD analysis project Ga0111198, IMG submission 80370) | candidate division WOR_3 bacterium SM23_60
AATCCGCGTGTACGCGTCAAGGCACTGCAGGCGCTCACGCGGATCAGTTATCCGCAGCTCGCTCAGCAACTCATTCGGCGGATCAAGAGCAAAAGTTTCCGATCGCTCGATTTTCCCGAACAGAAGGAATACTTCTCCTGTCTCATTGCAAACGGTAGTAAAGAAGTAGCGAAAGAATTGGAGAAAATACTCTGCAAGTGGGTGCTGTTTGGACGAAAGCGCTACCAGACAATGCGCGAACTTGCTGCAGTGGCGCTCGCCTCAATGAACAACCCGGATTCGCTTGCTATTCTTCAGAAGGGATTGAAAAAGAGAAATAAGCATATCCGACGTGCCTGTGCCATGGCACTCAAACAAAAATGATTGCAACTGACAAATCTGGTGCGAATCTCGTCTCGCTTTTCTATGCGCTGATTAAAGACCTACAGGTCTACGATCTTAACAATGACGTCGTGCAGAACGCAGCGAAGCGGCTCATCTATTACGTCAACACGCTGCTCAATATGTACAAGCACATTGAACTCGTGCGGTACATGGATTACATCTTTTTTAATAAGCAAAGGTTGCGATTCGAAATCGACGGTTACGCGAGTCTTCAGTACATACACGACAAACTGAAAACCAACGGTGTAAAGACGCTAACGTTCCTTCCTGGCATTGACAAAGATGAAATAATTCTCTTTGCGTCGGTGTTCAAAGAAGAGCCGGATACATTTGGTAAGCATCTCGCATCAGGTATGTTCGAACACATTAGTACAGAGTTCGCAACTGAAGAAGACGAGATACCTGATTTTTTACGTGATGGTGAACACATCAAACGTACCTATTTCCAGGCGCTCAAAGTGACCAAGAACCTACTACACTATCTCTGGACCAATCAGACGGCGGATATGAAGAGTTCACGACGGATTGTTTACAATCTCATCAACGCACTGTCCCAGGATGAACTCGGTCTCCTTGCGCTCACCGCAATCAAAGACTTTGATGAGTACACATATAATCACTCGCTCAACGTTGCTATTCTGTCACTCGCACTCGGGCAGCGATTAGGTTTATCAAAGAAGGCGCTCGCGCGGCTCGGTACTGCGGGGTTGTTACACGATATCGGCAAAGTTCAAATTCCGAAGCAGTTAATCTATAAACCCGGTAAGCTTACTGAGGAAGAGTGGGAAACCATCAAACACCATTCTGACTATGGCGTGACCGAAATCCTCAAGACGCGCGGTCTTGATGAAATAGGTCTCGTCTCCATTACCGTAGCCTACCAACACCACTGGAACTTTGATGGTTCAGGGTATCCAGCGCACGAACAGGATCAGGAGCCGACCTTGTTCGCACGTATCGTCCGTATCTGCGACTCATACGACGCAATGACGACTGCCCGCGTATATCAGCCTATCCCCTATCTTCCGCACATCGTTCTCAGAATTCTCTGGAAGTACCAGAACATTTTCTATGACCCGGTACTGGTTAAGGCGTTCATCCAGCTGTCGGGCATTTATCCGGTCGGCAGCTGTCTCGAGCTTTCATCAGGTGAAGTCTGTTTGGTGATACGTCAGAACCAGGGACACCTCGCACGGCCGTTTGTGAAGCTGGTGCGCGATGCGCACAAGAAAAAGAGCGATGGCAGAATGATCGATCTTGCAGTAGACAAACATATCAAGATAGCAAAAGTAATTTACCCGCAAAAGTTCCGTGTCGATGTTGCCTCATACTTTGTCTAGACTGCTCGTGCTGTTGACTAACTGGTGTGGCTACATATAATAGCTCGTGCGGAGATTGATACTCAATAGCACTCAGAGCGTCGTACGAGAACTTGCGCGCATCGGCGTCGACCGTGCCGCCTATCCGCTGTTTGTGAGCAAAGCACAATCAACCATTGTGAAGTTTGATAACCTCTCTTGTGCTCAGGCGAATGTCCTCAAGCAGATCGCGCTCATCTGCGGCGCTGACGTCGCAATTCCTAAAACCGCGTACCGTGGTAGCGCACGCAAGAAAATGCCCGCGATACTCTTTGCGAATCTGCGCGAAATCGAGAAAATCAAACAACGCATAGACGAACAACCATGGATCAGCTCGTTGTCCCAACAGCTCGATGTAGTGCTGCAGGATACCGCCGTACCCTATCTACGGCTCGGAAAGAGAAAAGTCACCTTCACGAGAACCTTTATCATGGGGGTCATCAACGTGACACCGGATTCGTTCTATGACGGGAGCAGGTACGTAACCAAAGATACTGCACTCGAGACCGCGTATCGCATGGAAGAACATGGTGCCGATTTCATCGACATTGGTGCCGAGTCATCTCGTCCGGGTTCAGATGCCGTCAGTACGCGTGAAGAGCTCAAGAGGCTCAGAGCAATCCTCCCCACGATTGCCAAGAAACTGAAGATCCCGATCTCTATTGATACACAGAAGGCAACGGTTGCCGAGTTTGCGATTGACCACGGCGCCACGATCGTGAATGATATTTCAGGGTTTCGTACGGACAAACAAATGATCCGTCTCACTGCACAACGCAAGGTTGCCGTCGTCCTCATGCACATCAAGGGGACGCCCAAGACCATGCAGATGAAACCGCACTACATAGATCTTATGGCCGACATGCACGACTACTTCGCCGAGAAAGTTGGTTTCGCCCTCGACAGCGGAGTTGCTGAAGAACGGATTGTTATTGATCCTGGTCTCGGTTTTGGCAAACGGCTCGAGGATAATTATGAAATCATCAGACGCCTCAAAGAACTGACCCTGTTCAGGCGACCGATTCTTGTCGGCCACTCGCGTAAATCGTTCGTGGGTAAACCATTCAACCTCCCACCTGAGGAACGACTGGAAGGTACGCTTGCGCTCGAGGCGCTTCTTATACAGAACGGCGCTTCGATCCTGCGCGTACACGATGTCGGTGCGGCAAAGAAAGCGGCACGATTAGTCGACCGGATGCATTTATGAAGTTGTTTGGATTTCTCCCGATTGGTGTTAAAGATATATTTGACATTATTCTCGTTGCCACGCTCCTGTACTACTTTTTTAAGTTCATCAAAGGCACCAAGGCGACACCAATTTTTGTCGGACTCACCGTTTTCTTCATTATTAGTTTTGTCGCGCGCTGGCTTGACCTCAAGGCGTTCTCATGGATCATGAGTTCGATACTTGCCGTGTGGGTAGTTGCCTTTGTCATCGTCTTTCAACCAGAGATCAGAAACGCCCTCGCCCGTATCGGCCGTCAGCGGCCTATCAAGTTCTTTCTCAAAGTTGAGGAAACACAGGTAATCGAAGAAATTGTCGATGCAGTCAGAAAAATGGCCGAGAGCAAAATCGGTGCCCTCATTCTCATTCAGCGGGGCATAGGGTTGAAGGACATTATTGATACTGGTGTGCGCATTGACGCGCGCGTGAACTCATCGCTTCTGCGAACCATATTCTTTCCTGATACCGTGCTTCACGATGGTGCCGTCGTGATCAATGGGGACACGATCGTCGCCGCTGCGTGCGTCCTGCCGCTGAGCGAAAACCCGACTTTGAGCGGCAGGTACGGACTGAGGCATCGGGCTGCGCTTGGTATTGCAGAACAGAGTGACGCATTCTGTATTGTTGTTTCTGAAGAAACTGGGACAATATCGTTTGCCTACAAGAGCAAACTCGTGACCAAGATCGACGTCACTATTCTGCGTCGTACCATGGAAAGTATTTTCAAGGAGTAGGTCCAGACGCCACGTATACACGTGCCGCACACACGCGGCACGTCGTACTTCTGGAGGTGCAATGAAAAAGACACACATTATAATTGCCTTCGCGGTGATAATTGCCATTATCATCGGACTGACCATCGGGTTTGGCATGAGGGGTTTTGTCACACGAGGTGATGTCGGCGTTGTCGAAGTGGAAGGTGTGATTCTCACATCCAAGTACACGGTCAGGGATCTGAAGATGTTTGCGGATGACCCATCAATAAAAGCAGTAATCCTGCGGGTTGATTCACCAGGCGGTGTTGTCGCTGCATCACAAGAGATCTACGATCAGGTTGCGAAAATCGCTGAGCACAAAAAGGTGGTTGTCTCCATGGCATCGGTTGCCGCATCGGGCGCATACTACATATCACTTCCTGCTGACATCATTTGCGCAAATCCTGGTACGATCACCGGCTCCATCAGTGTCATCATGGATTATCCAGTTTTCGAAGAGCTTCTCGATAAAATCGGCATCGATTTTGAAGTCATTAAATCACGAGAGCACAAAGATGTCGGGGCGCCGTACCGACACTTGACCGACGAGGAGAGGGAGCTCATGCAGGGTGTTATCATGGATGTGTATGAGCACTTTGTTGATGCAACCGCACACGCACGTAACCTGCCCCGGGACAGCGTTGTGAAGTTTGCTGATGGCCGAATACTCACCGGACGGCAGGCAAAGGACATCGGCCTCATTGACACCCTCGCTTCATTCGAACAGGCAGTCGACATCACCGGAGACCTGGTCGGCATCGATGAGCCGTTTCTCGTATATCCACCAAAACGGATGAGCCTTGTCGACTTCTTTGTCGAGCCGGTCGAGCGACTGCTCATGCCCCGTCTCCAGTTTCTGTGGCACTAGCACGTATGGTTCGAACATTTTGCTGTTTGTGCGGCGCGCTACTGCTCGTAGTGTGCGCACGAGAGCGCATTGACCGCAGACTGGTCGCGTACCTGCAACAGGAAAGGACGGTGCGACAGAAAGTACAGGATGAGCAGACACTGAGCGATTCTCTGAAAGCACTGCAGAAACGATTCAACGTAGACCGAGCACAGCAACTCGCTCGAGTTTCTGATAACCCGGAGGATTGGCTGTATCTCCTCGAGGCACTTGAACACACGCAATAAATTCTCCGGTGTAGTCGAAGGGTTTTACGGCAAACCGTACACGTTCGCTGAGCGCCACGACCTCATAGGTTTTCTCGATGCATGTGCCTTGAACACGTACGTGTACGCGCCAAAAGCAGACCCGTATCACAGGAAACAGTGGTTTCTCCCCTACCCGGTCGCCGCTATGCATCAGTTTGAAAAACTCGTACGGCTGTGTGACCGCTGCGCCATTCATTTCAACTACGCACTTTCACCAATGGTACACCCGGACATCATGAAGATCATTCAGAAAGTAAAAAAAATGATGAAAATAGGCATACGCCATTTTAGTCTCTTGTATGATGATATCCCGGTTCCGCTGTCTCGGGAGACGGCATCTGAGCATGCACACAGTGCCAACGAACTCTGGCAGTTCCTCAGATCCACAGTCGAACACCCCGTGCTGTTTTTTTGCCCAACGCAGTACCGCGGCATGAACGCGACTGAGTATCTCGCTACTATCGTCGAGAAGCTCGACCACGATATTCACATTTTCTGGACCGGAAACCATGTTGTGTCCAGAGCGATCACGGCGCGCGACATTCGTAAGGTCACGACGCTCCTGAAACGGAAGCCGCTCATCTGGGATAACCTGTTTGCGAATGACTACATCCCCGGTACTATTCTGCGACTCCCCTACCGCAACCGGAGCAGAACGATGGTGCGCACAACTGTCGGCATCCTCATCAACCCGATGAATCAGTATGAGCAGTCCAAACCACTCATTCATACTGCAGCGCAGTTCATCAATGATCCGGAGCGCTACGTTCCGCACCGCGCGTGGAAAAGAGCACAGGCTCACTGCCGCCACAATGCGCACCGTTGATTTCAGTGAACAGGTCAATATAATATTTCAAAGGAGGCGCCATGCTACATGTTTTGATCTTCATTTTCACGATTCACCCGTTCTATGATGCAAACTTCAGTGCTCTGCCGATCCGATCAGTAAGTGTGTTTTCCAACCCGGCCGGTCTCGGTCTACAACCGGGTTCTGAACTCCTCTTTACGTACCATCCTGATCTCATCATGTCGACGATTACTGCTTCACATCTCGGTTTCGGTTTAATGGGAATTGATAGCATACGTAACTATGAAATCGGCGCTGGGTACAAACTTCCTGGCGCACTGTCAATCGGCTATGCCTATCAGTGGGGCGATACATCGTTCCATGTCCTCGGTCTCATCGGGCGCATGAACAAGTACGTCAGTATTGGGTACCGGACAACCGTGGGCAAAACAATGCACATGTTCGGTGGTATTGCCTTGCGACCCCATGAAAAGTATCTGACGCTCAGTGCTGATCTTGAGTATGAAGGTATTGATACTGTATTCAATGTCTACTACGGGGCTGTGGTACAACCGGTCAGCGGCGTGAAACTCAATTTCCATATGGCACACATTGATAGTGAGGCTCACTGGAACACGGGTCTGGAACTGTCATTTGGCAGAATTAAGGTTGCCGGGGCATACGCGAGCAGGGATGAAACATTTAGTGCCGGTATCATACTCTCGTCAGAACCGTATGCGACATTCCTACCGCCGCGCAATAAATTTTCGCGGCTCCAGCTCAAGGATGCGTACGCAGAAATGGAACAGCGACGATTTCTTGGTATTCCCGTGGGCACGCGACAGGGGTTCACGAAGCTGCTCAGTGACCTTCAGTCCCTGATCACGAGGAAAGACATAGAGGTGATACTCATTGAAATGGATACGGGCGCGCCGTCCGCTGCCCAGAGCGAAGAACTGCGGTCGGTCTTGACTGCCCTGAGAGACAGTGGTAAGGGTATTGTGTTTTACGCCGAGAACTACCATGGCACTATTGCCTATGAACTTGCGTGTGCGGCCGATGAGATCATCATGGCGCCGTCAGGCTCGGTCTTCATACCCGGTCTCGCTATCCGCCGTTTGTATGTCAAGGGCACACTTGCCAAACTCGGCCTCGAGACCGATATTGTCCACATCGGCAAGTACAAATCGGCAATCGAAACACTGACCCGTATCGACATGTCTGATACTGACCGAGAACAAAACGAAAGGATTCTCGATGACATCTACTACCCTGCCGTTGAGAACATTGCACGGGCACGTGGTAAAACAGTACAAGAGGTGGAGGAACTCATCAACGGCGCCGCGTATTTCAATAGCGATGATGCGTGCTCTATCGGACTCGTCGATACGCTGCTCTATGATTTTGAATTGCTTGACTACCTGTCCGACGTTTACGGCCCCCTCGAGATGGTTGACATAACCGATGGAATCAAGCACGACATCATTGATGAAACGTGGCGCACCGAGAAACCGAAGATCGCACTCGTTATTGCTGAAGGTACAATGGTGAGCGGCACGGGTGAACAGAGCCTGTTCGAAACACGCCTTATCGGCGGTGATACCTTCGCGCGCGTCTTTGAAAAAATCCGTGAGGATAAGAACATTAAGGCAGTTATACTACGCATTGACTCTGGGGGTGGCGACGCATTAGCATCGGAAAAAATAACGCGTGCTGTACAGCGCTGCAGCGAAGAGAAACCGCTTATCGTTTCCATGGGCACGTCAGCCGGTTCGGGTGGCTATCACATTGCCTGCCCAGCCGACAAAATATATGCTAATAAACGCACGATCACCGGTTCTATCGGTGTCTTTCGCATCAACCTTGTTACAGCAGGTTTGTATGACAAAGTTGGCATTACGTGGGACCATGTGAAGAAGGGAGCACACGCCGACGCATTCTGGGGGTTACGTCACATGACCGATGATGAAATGGACCGCGCGCGACGTGAAGTCAGTTGGTGGTATGATCGCTTTGTCACAACCGTGGCGCAGAGCAGACGCATGTCGGTAACCGAGGTCGACTCGCTCGGCCGAGGCAGGATCTACTCGGGCACGCGCGCACAAGAGATTGGTCTCATCGATGAAACAGGTGGGTTCCTCGATGCTCTGTCTGCAGCAAAGGAGCTTGCCCAGATCGATGGCGACGTAGAAATTGTTGTGTACCCACAACACGTGGGCTTCTCACTATTTGGCACCACATCCAGGCAAAGCTCCATTGCCTACCTCATGCCTACTGTTGAAATACAGTAGTTTCGGTTAGTCCACAACAACGATCTTCAGGTGTCGTGTGCTATCGGTCGTGAGAAAGTAGACACCACATGGCAGCCTGAGTTTTACATGGGATGCAGTAGCATGTAGCACAATTTGACCGAGCGTGTTGTACACGGCAACCGGATAGGATGCATCACCGATCAGCAGTGAACCCAATGTAGTATTCTGCTTTACTGGATTGCGCACCATGGTAGATGGCGCGTGTGTGCGCATCCGGTCACCGCTACTGACCATTGGATTACCCTCTCCAGGTGTCCGTATCGTGTAATCGTGGAAATCAGCACTATTGTGATCTGAATCGTATCCGTCAGGGTAGCGACCAAGACAGTGCGCCTGTGCAACATCCGGTGCGGGAGACCACTCTCCGGTAAAAACCCATCCGTTCGGCGTACCGTAGCCGAGGGCTTCTACCGTGATGCCGTGGAACCGGAGCTCAATATTGTCCGGACCATTCTGCACGTTGATGTCTCGCGTAACCATGTCATGATTGGCAACTGATGAGTCCTGCGCAATGACAAAAAAACCATCAGCAGGAATCACATAATCGGACAGCTCGACCGTTACATACGGTGACCCATCGCTGCCATTGACACCGACTACAGAGAATCCATCGAGCGCGTATCCGCCGTCGCCAACGATCTCGATGTAGCATCCTGAGTCAGGACCAGGCGAATCGTAGTGAACCTCATTGATCACGAGACCGCAGTTGCCAATGTAGTACGCGTACGTATCAGAAGTCGTCGCGAGGCTGTCGTCGTCAGTAAACGTGAGGTAGTAGAACACGGTGTCACCGTCAGCACAGCCAGGTATGGCGTACTGGAACGTATCGTAACTGACTCCCGTATGGGTCACTGCGTACGGCGATGACAGATCATTGATACCGTAGTACAAGGTGTCCGAGGCGATCATGCCATCATCAGTTGCCTTTGCGTACACAGCAACCGGATTGCTACTCTCAGGATTCATGGGCATGTGCCACGCACGTACGAGAAATGGTGGCTGCTCGGTAACCGCAGAAAAGAACGCATCATCAATGTAGAAAACCGCGTCGCCATCCCAAGCAGCAGCACTGTCGTACGCGCGTACGAACACCATTGCCGATTCAGCATTGGACGGCGACAGAGCGTGCATGGTGAGCTCTTGCCACGCCGTGCTATCCCTCGAGAAACGAGAATGCCACTGCGAACCGGTCGGATGCCAGTCGATGCCGTGCCGTATCCTCCCTGCCTCATCAGTATCGTATATCCACACGGTGAAGACATACTCTGTATTGGGTTGGACCTCAAATCTGCCTTGATACAGATCTGCGCGCCCCTGTTCCTGTGTTAACAGGCTCTCTCTTACACTGCAGCTCCCGCTGTGGACAGTCGCATACTCCTGGAATATACGTATTGAATCATCACTATTCCAGTGTTCGGGCGTGCCCGAACTCCACGATTCAAAACCCGGGTTGTGCAGTAGGTTTTGTGTGTACGCACATACTACAACAAGTATGAGCGTTGCGATGCACCGTTTCATATTCCCCTCCAATCGTGCGTTTGTGGTGCAGTGCCCCCTACGGGCACGTTTAACGCACTGTTACATGTATCGTTTTATCGAACGCAGGCGTGGACCTGAAACGAGTTTTTTCAACGAAAGCACCTGTACAATATTCTCTCCCTCCTGTATGACGCCTTGCATGAAACGCGCGGTGCTTGCTAGTGCTGGTATTGACTTCACTACTTCAGCACTCAGTACGCCGGACACACTGTCGACCTTGAAACCGATCAAGACCGTACTGATTTCGGACACGATGACCTCGAATCGTTCGGTTGTGCTGCTCTCAAAGAGACGCGGCAGGTCAAAGAGCGGTACACTCTTTCCCCGCAGTTTGAAACAGCCCGCAAGGTTCCGTGACGCTCGTTCTTTCTTCGTCACAGTTGTCGGTCGGGCGATCTCCTTTACTTCCTGTAGCGGTGCAGCGAGTGTCATAGCACCAACAGTGAACTTCACGAAGTAGCTCATTTCTTAAGCTGGTTGAGCAACTCTTCCAGTTTTACGACCAGTGATGAGAGGACCTGTGCGGTCGACGTCAGTTCCTCCATGGATGCTGTCTGCTCTTCGACCGAGGCAGAAACTTCCTGCGTCGCCGATGCAGTTTCCGTAGCAACCTGTGCGATCTGTTCTATTTGTTGGACAAGATCAGTCGTGTTTTCAGCCTGGTCAGCGGCGGCCCGGTTTATACGCGTCACCATGTCGGTAACGAGGTCAACCGCCTTGACAATGCCGGTGAACTGCTCTTCGGTCTGGGCCGCGAGCTCATTTGATTCAGTACGACGGCTGAGGACCGCTGCGTTTCCGTCGCGAGGTTACGGATCTCTTCGGCAACGACCGCAAACCCCTTCCCCTGCTCGCCGACGCGGGCAGCTTCGATCGCCGCATTGAGTGCGAGCAAATCGGTCTGGTCAGTAATGCCAGCAATGATGTCGAGTATCTTCTTTATCTCACCTGCCTGATCACGCAGCTCAGTCATCTTCTCGGCAATGAACGTCGTCTGTTCGAATATCTCACGCGATATGGAAGCTTCCTTCTTAGAGAGTTCCATCCCCTGCTTGGCTGATTCGGTTGTTTTCCGTGATGACACACTCGCCATCTTTACCTGTGAGGAAATAGATGAGGTAAGATTGTTCAATTCCTCGATCGACTGCGCGACCGATGTGATCGAAGCCGATTGTTCCTGTGCGCCTTTTGCTATTTGCTGGACAGTCGATGAAACCTCTTCCAACGATGCATTCATCTGTTCAGATACAGACGATAGGTCTTCAGCCGATGTTCGGATTTGATTACTCATGTCAGAAAGTGTGTCGAACGACTGTCTCACCCGGCTCAGGAGACGATTGATGATCCTCGTTACTTTGTTAATGATGGTTACCCGAAGTGTCGGCAAATGATCTATTTCTTGCCAGGACTCGAGTGCACGGGCAACAATGCCCGTTGATGTAACGAGTGGTAGCGTAAGCGCAAACCCGACGAGCAGTGAAAATGCGAACACGATAAGTGCAATCACAATTGCGTTTTCGAACCGGAAGGGTATTGCGTACAACATTGGATACGCAGTAAGTGAAAAAAATGTCAGACTTACTTCAAAATAGTGCGGTAAACCTTCTTCCTCAAGGCCGCCCGGAATAAGAATGTGGATGATGTGATAGAGCAGTGTTGCAACGAGAATGCCGGTAATGATGCCCGCAAGGAGCAGCCACGCGAGAGCGATCGATTCGAAACCAGCGATAATGCCACTTACGAGCGCGGCAATTATGGTCATCGAGGAATAAATGATGCAGTATTTCTTGAGCCTTGGTTTTCTATCGAAGAGCATCATGTAGAACAAAAGCAGCACGGCGAGTATAACATAGGAGAGCCCGACCGCATTCCAGTAACCGAGTCGTCTCACGAAGAGGAAAAAAAGGAGAACCTGCAGGATACAGCCGATGACCGAAATGGTGAATCTATACTTACTCATGCGTCCTCCGCCACTGCGCCAGTTTTTCAACCATTTGTGTCGGCTTAAGGATACCATAGAGCGAATCCTCGATCCAGAAAATGCCTTCAAGAAATTCTGCCTCATCTTTTGTGTAGCAATCAGGCAGCGGCAGCAATTTTCCTTTGCGTGATGTCGCAATCGTAACATCAGAATCAACGAGCAAAGCGAGGGGTGCAGCACCGACGGCCGTAAGCACGCACGTCTGCGTCGATGCGTCGACGTCGTTTTCGCTCAGAAGCTTCCGCATACTAATGACCGGCACTGACGTACCCTGCAATTTTGCGATCCCGGCAAAAACGTGAGGAAGGTGAGCCGCTGGCAAGACCTCATAGGTATCAAGGATTTCTGTGATGTTATCGAGATCGATGCAGAACTTCTCGACGCCAACCGCAAACAGAGCAAATTTCCGTGCTGGTTTTGCTTTGAAGCCTCTCTTGTGTGATTCTGTTTTCTTGACCGTGACCCTCTTTGGCGGCGCCCTCTTTGATTTCCGTGCCATGCGTGTGACTCATTGTCCTCACATTTCGATCTTTGTCAAGTACAGAAAAGAACATCCACTAAAATCTCGTCATGCATACTGGTTTGCTGGGAACTCTAAATAGTCGGTCGACCGTTGCGGTGTGACGGGTATTGGAAATGCTGGCCAAACCATACTGCTGCAGGGTCGAAAAATCGACACCACCCATGATCAGTGAAGAGAAATCCGAAACATCGAGCGTAATCTCAGTCGTATACGTAGCGCGCTTTTTGATCTGAGGTTTGCCATCCACGAAATCCACAATCGTGCTCCCGCTGTTTTCTTGGAAAAATGTGTCTCGTAACGTGATCTTCAGGGCACAGCTCTGATTATTGAAATTGTGCTGCGCAAGCTGCTTGAATAGACCTTTCAGGCTGATAACCCGATACATGACACCAATACCCTGTTCATTTGACGTATGGTACAGCGGCACGATCATTCGGTCGGTTCCATCACGCGGATCAGACGGCACAAAGTGGAAGTTTTCGTCGTGCGTCGCGTACTCTATTGCCGTAACCTGATCTGCCTGCGTATGGAGAAAGGTAAACAGTTCGCTCAAAACCGCCGGATTCTCGTACACGAATTCGTGCACGTGTAGGTTATTGGAAACGAAGTTACCGGTAACATGCGGTGTGAAGGAGAAAAGAAGATAACCGAGAACGGTATCACGTTTTTTGTAACCAACGCAGTACTTTGTTCCCTGCTCCATGATGCGTTGCATGTAACGGGACGAACGTTGAAACATTCCGTGGGTTTTTGCCGCATACCGGTTGTGGCACGCGAGTAGACGAGGTATATCCCTTTTTGTCAGTTGGGTGATATGCGCCTTTGATTGGCCGCGTGGGAGATGCGCAGGTTTGACCGTGTACATGTTGATTTTCGTACCATACCCGAAGCCCATTTTTCTGTAAAAGTCAGGGCGAAACGGGTGGAGCGCGCTCATGAAGGTATTTTTCTTTGCATAGTGCTCCAAAAAGTAGGTAATGAGCTCCTTGCACACCTTCTCCTTTTTGTGAAGCAAGTCAACCGCGACCAAGCCAACACCGCCGGTCGGTATCTGCAGCGAACCGAAGGTCATGACAAAATCGTGGAGTAACATACCTCCGAGAAGTTTTTTGTTTCGATACAGCCCGTAGTAGTTTTCAGTTGGCGATTCGCGTTGCTCTGTGACACAACGCTTGATGAATTTCCGTTTCTGTTCTTCAGTCGTCTCCCTGAAACCAGGATACGCCTGCACGACAATATCAATGAACTGCTCAAAATCCTTTCTTCTGAGATAGCTAATAGTACTCATGTCTCCTCCAACTGAGTCTTCTGCGTAATGAACAGAACGGTCTTTGACAGATGACCGCAACCGTGTTCTTCAATTGCGCTGCCGAATTTTCTCCATACATCGTCAAACCGCGGCGTTTTGATACCGTATATTCTCGGAACATGGTCGCAGGCAAAACGTATTTCCGCGCGGGTCTGTTCAGCATTCAGTTTCTTGCCGGTTGCGAACGTTTCACATTCGATAACTGTAAATCCAGTCTGACGTATCAGGGCTCGATACTCGGACACAGTCAACCAGGTGGCGTTGCAGATGTATGAAAACAGGGCGACCTCAAGTTTTTGTGCATCAGTTTCCATCTCATCCGTGGGCATGACGACAAAGCAAAACAGGGCTTTGGGTTTGAGCACGCGGTACACCTCGCCGAATACCTCAGACACCCCTGCCCTGCCGCGCGTCATGTGTATGTCCTCCAAGCCGGCAAAATTGACCGCCATGTCAAACACGCGATCGGCAAAAGGCATGCGTGTGGCATCCATCATGACAACAGCAATTCGTTCGTGCAAACCGTGTGCGGTGATCGTTGCGCGTGCGTTACGGATACTGTCATCAGAAATATCAATGCCGGTTACCCGGATATCCGGCACCCGCTGTGCCAGTTCAACGGCAAAATACGCATAGCCCGTTGCGACATCGATAACGTGCGCAGGTGGTCGTATTGGTATCCGTGCGGCAACCTTTGCCCGTAAACCTCCAAGTGTTTCGTAGTATGTCGGGTAATCCTCTTGGCTCACATACGACTCATACATGCTTCGACCTCCATACTACCGTATTCCTCTTATGATAAACAGGAATATCCAGGTGTCAACCGATGGAGATTCATTAGTCTCACAGTCTCATTGTCGTATTGTCTTACGGTCATTTTATCAATCTGACGATTCGACTATTCAACACTCCGGTTAAGTTGCTCGATTCATCGAACATCCAACGATTATCCTTTCCGATAAATCGGAGGACTACCGTGACACCCGATCTGTAGTCGCTCGATTTATCGAGCATCGGACGACTATCCCCTCCGATAAATCGGATGACTACTCGATTCATCGGGCCTGATAAATCAGGCAACTACACTGAATCGGCACCCCCAACACCTGTAGTCGCTCGATTTATCGAGCATCGCCCTGATAAATCAGGCATCTACAATTAGGCTTTGGGCGTTGCGCGACATTCGACTATTCAACACTTCGGCCAAGGCCGCTGTTTGTTGACAAGAATGCATAATTGGATACTATTGGATTAGTAGAGACGCCGATGAGAACAGTAACGATTTTTGCACTCCTCATTGCCTGTATGTGCCAGTGCTACGCACTCGGTGTTGACGAAATCATTGACAAAACAGTCGCAACGTACGAAAAAATGACAACGCTATACATTGAATTCAGCAATGTCCTGTGCGATGAGGCATCAGGTACGTGCACAATGACTGATGGCGTTATCTACTTTAAGAAACCCGATCTCTTCCGCCTCGAAATGGAAAACCCAGAGCAGGTATACATCGGTGACAGCTCGACGCTATGGATTTACATTCCGGCAGAAAAGCGAGCGATCAAACAGAGTATGACCGAACTGCCATTTCAGGCTAATCCAGACCTGTTCCTGCGTGACTATGAAGAGCGCTTCACCGCAGAGCTGATCGAAGAGACCGAGGAAACCTACGTGATACGTTTGCGCCCACGAGACAGTTCTGATGTATACGAGCGCATTGACGTCGACATTGCAAAAGACCAGTTCACGATTCTTGGTATTGCGGTATTCGATGATATTGGTTCAGAGAACAAATACAGTTTTCACAAAGTAGACATCAATACAAAGATCTCAAAACAGCTACTTACGTTCAAGCCGCCACCAGGAGTGCGCATCGATGAGTACTGATTTTTTCATGGATAATTTGTGTTTTGCGTGTGGCGCTGACAATGCGAATGGACTCCACCTGCACATTACTGGATCAGATGGTGGGGTCAAGGCAGACCTATACCTGCCGCAGTGGACGCAGGGCTACGAGAAAACAGTGCACGGCGGTATCATCTCGACGATTCTCGACGAAATGACCGTATGGGCAGCGTACAAGCGGGGATACAAGTGTGTTACCGCTGAGCTGTGCGTCCGGTGGAAAAAGGCAATGAATACGCAACAAGACTACACTGCACACGCCTGGGTTACGAACGTCAAACACCGGCTCGTGCAGGCGGCATCAGAGATACGAGACGAGAATCACGACATCGTCGCCTCGGCTGAGGCAAAGCTCTTGAGAGTTGAATAACGGCATCTTCTCTACCACATGAAAGTGCACCTGATTTCCCTCGGCTGTCCGAAAAACCTTGTCGATTCAGAAAAAATCCTCGGCGCACTTGGCGCGTCTGGTGTCGACATTGCGCTTGTCCCTGAAGACAGTGACGTGGTAATCATTAATACGTGCGGTTTTATTAGGCCTGCCCGGCAAGAAACTGAGCAGGAAATCGCGACCATGATTGAACGCATACAGGGGCAGGATACACAACTCTATGTGCTCGGATGTGCGGTAAACAGATTTGGTAAAGAACTGAAAGCCACATTCCCCGAGGTCGCGGCGTGGTTCCGGCTGGACGAGACCCCTGACCTGGTCCGGGCAATCAGCAGTGAAGCAGTGAACAAAAAGACACGTCTCGTATCGACCTGTGGCTATGCCTACCTCAAGATCGCCGAGGGGTGTTCAAATGATTGCGCATACTGTACGATACCGAGCATCAAAGGCGCGTACCGCAGCAAGCCAATGGAAGAGCTTGTACAGGAGGCTCGTGAACTAGCCAAATTCGGCGTCCGCGAGCTCATCTTGATTGCCCAGGATACTGCTCGCTACGGAACAGACCTGTACGGCGCGTCACAGACGCACACACTCATGCGCAGACTTTCACAGATTGATGGTATTAGCTGGATACGGCTCTTGTACACACACCCAAAAGGAGTGACCGAGGAGCTTCTGCATGAAATCGCAACCAATGCCAAGGTGTGCAAGTATCTTGATCTGCCTATCCAACATATTAATGACCGGCTGCTCACGGTCATGAACCGCAGGGTTACACGACAGCAAATCGAACGCATTGTGCATTGCGCGAAGCGCATTAAAGCGATTGCTCTTAGAACCACTACTATCGCCGGTTTACCGACTGAAACTGAAGATGAGTTCATGGAACTATTCAGTTTCCTTGAGCAAGGATACTTTGACTGGCTTGGTGTATTCCCCTACTACCGCGAGCCGGGGACGCATGCCGCACGTATGAAGCAGGTACCTGAACCAATCATACAGGAACGGTATGACCGGCTCGTTAGACTGCAAAAGACGCTCATCGAGCAGCGCAATCAGCATCGTATCGGCGAAATCCACCAGACTCTGATGCACCGCGATAATGGTATGTGTCGAGGCCATGCGGCGTTTTCAGCACCTGAGATTGACGGCGAGATTATGACGAAGCATGTGAGTATGCAGGTCGGTCACTTCTACGACCTCAAGATCACCGAAATAAAGGGCTGTGACCTGATTGGTGAGGTTGTTAGTCGTGAATAGCCCTACATTGCCCCCATTCTTCTATTCACGATTCACTATTCACCGCTGGCCTGCCCCCTGTGCTCTTTTGTCCTTTGCGATTTTTGCCCAAATCTCTAATCTAACTGAAAAAATCAGCATGCCGTTGCGCGTAAGCGCAATC
>Ga0111198_1040_pt1 | contig 16921 bp, 18 predicted proteins | sample DeeMarSWOR324_28_FD_80370 | JGI IMG/M metagenome (GOLD analysis project Ga0111198, IMG submission 80370) | candidate division WOR_3 bacterium SM23_60
AAGGGTGCTTCACCACTAATTTTTTTCAGTACCACCGCATACGCAATTCCGATAATTATCATTAATTATTTTTTGAAACCTATGTTTGCACTCGATTTCATTCCTCGCAGAGTGCTCATTATCGTTGCGATTATTCTACTGTGCCTTGGTATTCCATTGTATTTTGTAATACTCAGAATACTCATCAAGGCTCACAAAAGGCAAGAACTAGTTACGCATGGGGTTTTTTCTATATGCAGAAATCCGCTTTTTGCAGTGGTAGTATACCTCATCCTTCCTGGCATACTACTTTTCTTCAATTCTTGGTTACTTCTGACGATTCCATGCTTTGCATATATAATGCTCAAACTGTTTATCGGCAGCGAAGAGCGCCTTATGGAGAAGGCATACGGACAAGAGTATATTGATTACAGAAACAGAACGACAGCAGTTTTACCTAAAGTATGGAACTATGAGAAACAATAAACTCTGTTAGGAACTACGGAATATGTTCGCTGAGGTTGCTGCGATTATTTTCGTGAACATTGAAGGCATAGTGCATGAAGCCATTTGAGGAGCTCACTCGTCTTGGTCGCATGCGCAGAATAGGGCATCTTGCCCGCGTCGCCCTCGATGAATACGATCTAACCGAAACACGTATCAATTTCCGGAAACAGGCGGGAAATTCCCTCTTTTGCGTTACAGAAAAAAAGCCTTCACTCAAGAAAGTGGACAGTCATTTATTCACAAATGGTCAGTATTTGCTGCGGGTGCACCAGCCCGGTTATCAGACGGTTGATGCGATTCTGCTGGAACTCACGTGGCTCACTGCGCTACGACGTGACGTTAAGGCGCCAGTACCAGAACCGGTCTCGAACCGGAAAGGCCGGCTTCTGACGACAGTCGCTGTTCCTGGTGTACCGGGCACACGTAATTGCTCACTCCTCCGTTGGGTAAGAGGACGATTAGTTACTAGGAACATACGACCCCAACACTATCGAGCACAGGGACAACTCATGGCACTGCTGCATAATCACGCAGAGAAGTGGCACGCCCCGAGTGACTATGCCAAACGGCGCTATGACTGGCACGGTTTATTCCGAGACGACAGCGGTTCAGGCCTTGAGGCGAGTGACGTATGGCCACTAATCCCGTCGTCTAAACTAGAATCCTTCGAGATCGTAGCGCGGAGAGTGCAGGAGGTCATGGACGAATGGGGCGATGGAGCAGAAGTGTGCGGGTTAATCCATGCTGATCTTGGCGTGGATGCTAATGTGCTGTTCTGGAAGGGGGAGGCGCGGGCGATCGATTTTGATGACTCTGGACTCGGCTACTATATCTACGACCTAGCGGTAGCCTTGGAGCACTGCCGAGAAGATTCAAGATATTGTCAGTATCGGGATGCCTTGCTCAATTCCTATGTACAGAGCCGGCACCTACCTGAGGAGCAGTTCGAGCATTTGGAGCTATTCATGGCGGCGTTCCAGGTATACTGGTACCTCTGGGCCACTGCGGTGATACATCTTCATCCGAGACGTCGAGGTAGTCTCCGCACACGGATGGAACGTGCGGCACGTTTGGTAAGACGCTACCTTGCTGAAAACTGATAGGCACTCGAGAGTGATGCGGGTCTTTTTTTTAGATATTTTGTCTCGCTTCGCTCGAAATGTACGACCTGGTCGGTATTGGAAACGTACGATTTGCCAGAACATCGTTGACCAGTTAGTATTGATACATGAAGAAACATTTTTGTCGAGGATGTGAACAAAAAATGATTGGTTCGATTATTATCAAGAATAAAGTGCGTGCTGCGTTCGCTGCACTTGGTCGTCGGGACATTTCGTCATTCCTCGCGCAGTGGGCAGAGGACGCTACTTTTATTTATCCGAGTGCCGTTTCTGCCGGCGGGACGGTATGCTGAGATTTTCAGTCAAACCATAGATTTGAGAAAATCTCGCAAAGGCAAAGGGTGAGAGAATTAACACGGAGAAGAACAAGAGTAGATAATCAAGATGTAGGGAGGCAATGAATATGAGAATAAAATTTGCACCGATTATGAAAATGCTCATCGTGACCGTTGTTGTTGCCTTGGCCATCATCCTTATATCAAACTGGTTCAAATCATTTTCGGACAGTTCATTCCTCAAGGAGAATTCGTGGTTGCTCGCAACCGCGGTTCATATTCCACAATTTCTGATACCGTTCGTTATAATACTTTTTATCACAAGAGGAAAAATAAGTTCATATGGTTTCAATACAAAAGAAAATCCACCAATCTTTACGCATAAACGCATGTTGCTCTTGGGAGTTGCCTTCGGTCTGTTTTTTTCACTGCGGTACATTCCCCAGATAATCAGGAATGCGCCGATCAGCATTGCAACGCCGGTTACATTTTTCAGTGTTGTGGGCAATATGGCATTCCAGTGGATCGTTGTTGGAGTGAGCGAGGAGACGATGTTCAGGGGTTTAATCCAAACGTATTTGATGAAAAATCTCGAAGGTAACGTTCAGATGCTCGGGCACAACCTCCACATTGGTACGGTCATCGGTGCGATCTTCTGGGGTGTATTCCATTTCATTAATATTCTGATCATGCCCTTGGGACCCGTGATCTTTTATGTGATACTTACAACTGCCATAGGTTTCGCCATGGGATACGCGTATCAGAGAACAGGTAGTTTGCTGACGACAATAATAGTGCACAATACGATATTCGGCGTACCTCTGACAATAGGTTATATTCTTTACTGGTTACTGTAAGACGCGAATGCACGCGAATCAAGGGAAGACGCGAATGCACGCGAATCAAGGGAAGACGCGAATGCACGCGAAGAGGGACAGACCGAAAATGAAACGCGAATGCAAAGTCAGTGATACGTACAAAAGACACATACCATGAAGGAAATAATAATACGCCATGCACATTTGGAGGATATTGATCAACTATCCAAGCTCTATGCAGAATTCCATGAGTTCCATGTGCGCGGAGTTCCAGGTCGGCTTGTAAGATCTGACAGCTCCCACACTGAAGAGCTGCGTGTAGCAATACAAAAGATCATTGCGAGTAAGAACGCGACCGTCTTCGTAGCTGAGATTGATGATCAGCTCGTCGGACTTGGCGAAGTGTACATACGCGAGGATTCACCGAGTCCACTCAAAGTGCAGCACACATACGGACATCTGCAGAGTATGATAGTGACAAAAGCCTACCGAGGCAGGGGTGTCGGAACGAAAATACTGAGGGCGGTTGAGCAGTGGGCAAAGACAAGAGGCGCTGCCGAAATCCGGTTGGACACGTGGGAGTTCAGAGAAGGACCGCTTGAGTTCTATGAAAAATACGGTTACCGCACACTGCGTCGTACACTGGTGCGGAAGCTGTGAGGCGGCAAGGGGTGCATATGGTTGGGGGAAGTATTCCAGTACAGAATTCATGAGTGACCTTTGAGGAAATAGGGCATGAAGCGGGTCTTTGTCGATAGAATTCAAGAGTTACGACATCTAAACCATGCATTGCAGGATGATGGTAAGGAAACGCCCGTACTTGTCTTTACTGGCATTGGTGGTATGGGCAAGACTGCCCTACGTATTGCCTTTGAGGAACAGATTCTTAAGCCAAATAAGGTTCCCTATGCTGTGCTGGATTACGATGGTGACCCTAACTTGCGACCAATTGAGGCGACTTTGAGTGCAATCCGTCGACAGCTGGGCAGACATAAGGTAAAGACACCAGTGTTCGATTTTTTGTCTGCACGCTATTTTGAATTGAGTACTGGTGTCAGACTTTCCGCTAACAATTATCCACTAGAGCTTGAGGGTGTTATTAACATTCTAGAGGGGATACCTTTTGTTAGTAATGTGACGCAAATCTTACATGGATTGAGCCAGTTAGGACTTACGGTGAAAGAACGTGTTCAACACAAGAAGTGGTTATACCGCATACGCGATATGGAACCGCATGAGGTTTTAGATGCACTGCCCGAAGTTCTTGCTGAGGACTTGGAAGAGGCACTATCATTACAATCTCCAGAGATTCTCAAATCTTCGAGTTGCCGCATTGCTCTCCTTTTTGACGCCTATGAACATCTCACTGAATTACATTCAGATGATACATACCATAGGAAACTTCTTCTGCTTACACCACATCTGCTCAAGGTTATCTTCACACGTGACGCACTTCGGTGGGAACACAGATATCCGAAGGAATGGCAAGACAAGCTAATACACTGTACTGCTCTGGACAATCTTTCGCCACACGATGCGAAGGCCTTTCTTCAGAAAAAAAACATAGAAAAGTCTGATCTGCAAGAGTATTTGTATCAATTGACCAGTGGCTATCCTTTACACCTGGAACTCTGTGCTGATATCTATCGGGAGATAGACGGAGTAGCTCATAGAAACGCAGGGATCAGGGACTTTGAAGGAGTAGCTGAAGCAAAGAATTTAACTGATGAATTGATAAACCGTCTGCTCAGGCAACTCAAGGATGATGAAAGAGATTTGATCGAGCTAGCTGCCTATCCACGGTGGTTTTCTCAGGAGATTTTGGAAATTCTATCATCCGTACCGGAGAGTGTTCCGCGGATCCTGAAGAAACTTGCCGGACTTTCGATTGTCTCTCCACACCCAGAGATTCCAGAGGCATACGTCATCAGGAAGGAAATACGCGAATTTTTGCTTGTGCGACAGAGAAAAAGACCTTCATGGAAGCGACAGCACGAAAAACTAACAACATTTCATAAGGAACGATGGGGAGAGACGCACGCATACCACTACTTGAGAGAAGCGCTGTATCACGGTTGCTACAGTAATCCTGAAGATAGTGTTGATCTATTTGAAGATGAGTTTTTCAAACTTCAACGAAAGAATCGTTTTGGAGAAAGTGAAAGTCTCTTGGAGGCAATGCCTATAGATATACTTAGCTTAGATCTCAAGAACAGAGTTGACTATGCACGTGCTCGACTGATGGCATGTATGGCTCAATCTCGAGAAAGTATGAGAGTTGCAGAGAATATCTATGAGAAGCTTATTAATTCTGCAACAGATGAGTTTGCGCTTTGCAAGTACTTGTTTGATCTTGGTCATCTCCTGAGGTTGCTGGCAGATTACAAGAGGTCGTTGGAATATTTTCAACGCTCACTTGCTATCGCTACGAAAATTCTGAGAAAAGAACATCCTGATGTCGCTCGTACTTACGATGAAATTGGCATCGTGCACAGAATGAAGGGTGAGTATAGAAAATCTTTGGAGTATCATCACTTGAGCCTCGGGATCACGTTAAAGATCTATGGAGAAAAACACGCTAATGCAGCTCTCTGTTACAATAGTATTGGTATCAATTATCACGACCTGGGTGAAAAGAAGAAAGCTCTTGAGTATTATCAGAAGTCTCTCAAGATCTGGCAGACAATACACGGCGAAGAACATCAGGATGTTGCTACGTGCTACAACAATATTGGTATCGTCTACAAGAATTGGCATGAGTATGACACGGCATTAGAATACCATCTGCGGAGCCTTGCTATCCGTTTGAAGATATATGGCGATGAACATCCCGAGGTTGCTATGAGTTACACTAACTTAGGGAACGTATACAAATGGAAAAATGACTATGAGAAAGCAATGGATTTTCATCACAAGGCACTTGCCATTAGTCTCAAGATCTATGGCGAAGAACACCCTGATGTTGCCGGATCCTACAATAACATTGGTGATGTCTATAAACAACAAGGTGCCTATCAAAAAGCATTAGACTTTCATCAAAAGGGTTTTGCTATTGAGCGAGCAGTTTTTGGTGAAGATCATCCTCGCATTGCCATTTCTTATTACAATATCGCAGAGATACTCTGGAGATTGAAGGACACGGAAAAAGCACTTGAGGTTATGCGTAAGAGTGGAGATATGTTCAGGAAGTTCCAAATATCGCAGGAGGCAACGCAAGCACTGCAAACACTAGCGGGATGGCTGGAGGAGAAGGGGAACAGGACAGAAGCAGAAGAGGTGCGAGCAGAGATTGAGAAAATCCGTATTGACGCTGATGTACGCGAATAGGCGCCTGCGGCGCCTTCAGTTACAATTTAACCATATTCCCAGAAAATTCCTATGATACATTGACACCCCGCAGTATTCAGATAGAATTTAATCATAAGGAGGATGCATTATGAAATATCTCATCGGAACACTCCTACTTATCATATTCTGTGCTGGCATGGTTATGGCACAGGAACAGGAACCATTTGGCACAGATACGATAACGACATCTGCGGGAGACCTTGAGATTACTTTTATTGGGCACGCTTCGCTCATGTTTCGTTTTGATGGAAAAATTATTCATATTGACCCTTGGGGTCAGCTAGCAGATTATTCCACGCTGCCGGATGCCGATTTGATATTGTTGACCCATCACCACAATGATCATCTCGACCCGCTCGCGATACAACATGTCCGAACCGAAAGCACCATCGTTGTGCTCACGGAAATGTGTGCAACGGGTATTAAAAATGGTGTCATCATGAAGAACGGTGATCAAGACACGTTCTTCGGGATTGAAGTTCTTGCTATACCAGCATACAATCTTGTGCACAAACGCGAAAATGGCGTATTGTATCATCCTAAAGGTGAAGGAAACGGTTACGTTCTCACATTTGGTGAAACGCGCGTATACATTGCTGGTGACACAGAGAACACACCCGAAATGAAAGCCCTGGAAGACATTGATTATGCTTTTCTACCAATGAATGTGCCGTATACTATGACACCAGAAATGGTTGCCGATGCAGTGAATGCCTTCAAGCCAGCCGTGCTCTACCCATATCACACTGGAGACACTGATGTGTCTGAGCTCGTTAAGTTGCTTGAGGGTAGCACGACGACACAGATTCGTATTCGAAAGATGAATAACCGCCGGCACAAGACGCGGATACAACGATAAGGCAATCCCGACAGCGCTGACGCACAACGGGTCCGGAGACTCTCGTGGAGTTCCGAAAACGAGAATTCTCGCCGTAGGCGGAATCAACGTGACTCTGCGGAGATGTTGATTCTTGCTGTTTCCGCGTGCGAGAATCATCGCAGCGTGGGACAAGTTATAGATTTGCGAAATTTCCAGGGAGGCGAGAATGAAAGTACTTAGACAGATTGGCTCACTCGCTTTTGTGATTGGGCTGTTCACGGTCATATTTATCGGGATACCGTGGGGCGTTATTACATCCGAAGATCCGGTTGTTCCGTGGTGGCTGAGGGTAGCAGTTTTCTTTATCCTTGGTGGCGTTCTGGTCGTCCTGCTGACCATCGCGCTTGAATTCAGGAAGAGCACGCTATCACGAGATGAGCTTAAGCAGGCTGACTTACCTGCTGATATTTTGGTGCTGAATTCTGCAGAGGTACCTGGGCGGAAGATAACTGATGTCCTCGGGATTGCGCAGGGGCACACGATATTTGCGATCTGGCTGGGCAAAGATTTATCAGCGATAGTCCGGTTGGTCATTGGTGGTGAACTGACCGAGTACGCAGAAATGATGGGCAAGGCTCGAAAGGTCGCGACATACAGAATGATTGCTCAGGCCAAACAGATGGGTGCCGATGCGGTAATTAATGTTCGCTATACAACGACGAGTGTCATTGGTAGTGCCGCGGAGCTCTTGGTTTACGGAACAGCAGTCAAACTGTGACTGAAAAACGCGAATAGGCACCTCTGGTGCCTTAATTCTGTGTAGTCTGCGTAAGGAGAGTGTGATGGATAAGACGCATACCTTTAACAACATCAATAATCCGCATAACGAAATTGCGGAGATTGAAAAGACGATCAGAGCCAGCATTGAGTGGGCAGTGCGTGGTAAGGATAGGGATTTGATGCTATCTACGGTCATTAAGAATGATGAGTTGTTCTTTTTTCAACCTGATTCCAAGAGTACGATTAGAGGCATCAAACCGTTCATCGAATTAACCGACAATTTTTTCATGCTCCCCGAGTTCAAGGCAATCAGAGTCGAGATTAAAGATATGCGGATTCATATGTCACCAACCGGGAAAACCGCATGGTTTTCTTGTATCCTGAATGACTACAACGAATTCAAAGGCAAACCAGCAGTATGGGAGAATGTCCGCTGGACTGGTGTTCTCGACAAAGTCGATGGCACGTGGAAGATATTTCAGATGCATTTCTCAAAGGCAGAAGATTTGATTCAAGGCAAAAGGTAAAAGGCAAAAGGTAAAGGGCAAAAGGCAAAGGATAAGAGACAATAAACACTGAGCCATGGAGTAAAACAGAGGATAACATGAGTACGGCTGACAAGGTAGTTGACGTTGTTCACAAAACAGCAACAGGAACCAAAGCAACTCGCTACCTGCTGACACCTTTAGGGTTTGTGGCTTTTTTGGGTATCATTGTAGTGTTTGTTGTCCTCTCTCCTGTGCTGGACACATTCCTGGGATTTCCTCGATTTCTTCCTTCACGGCTGTTTCTTTGGATATCTCTACCAGTAGTCGTGTACGGCATACTTCTGGTAATGTGGTCGATGTTCCACTTTTTCAAAGTGAAAGGCACACCTGTTCCATTTAACCCGCCGCCGAAGCTAGTTACTACAGGACCATATAGATATGTACGGAACCCCATGCTGAGTGGTTTGTCTATTCTGTTGTTCGGCTTTGGTGGATTGCTGAGGTCAGTGTCGCTAACGTTCATATGCACACCACTTTTTATTCTGTTGAATATACTTGAGCTCAAAATAATTGAGGAACCAGAACTTGTGAAACGCCTTGGTGAGGACTATGTCAAATATCGAGAGAGAACACCTATGTTTGTTCCGTGGCTGCGAGTTAACGCTGAGCATCAAGGCAAAAGGTAAAGGGCAAAAGGCAAAAGCGAAGGCGCTATTGACATGGCTCAATCAAGAAATAAGGTTTTTGTGTATTAACCTTTAGTAAATTGAAAGGAGGAGCGGAATCTATGCTAGAGAATTATCCAAAGGAAGCTGTACTAAAAGATGGAGAAAAAATCATCCTCCGTCCAATGGTTAAGGAAGATGAGCAGAAGTTGGTTGCATTCTTTTCACGTCTTCCTGAAAAAGATAGGCTCTTCTTGAGAGACAATGTTACTGACCCGAGGGTGATTAAATCGTGGGTCGACAACCTTGATTATGAGCATGTCCTTCCGATACTTGCGGAGATAGACGATAGAATCATAGGCGATGCTACATTACACAGGAGAACGACTGATGAACCACAGAAGATCGGCGAGATTCGTATCGTCACGGACAAGGATTTCCGCCGCCGCGGATTAGGGAAATTGCTCGCACGAGAAATTTACTTTCTGGCACTAAGAATGCACATGAACAGGCTTGTCGCTGAGATAGTTGAAGACCAGCGGCAAGTGATCGAAACATTCAGAAAGCTTGGCTTTCGACATGAAGAAATGGTCGAGGACCGTGCGGTTGATCTATATGGAGCGAGGCATAATCTTGTTGTGATGACTGAAGATGTTGATGCTTTATGGAAGACTATTGAGGATCAGATAGCGAGGGACACAGCGCACTATTCTAGGCACTGACGTACGTCAGTGCCTTCGATTACGGTGATCGAATGGCTGATTACGGTGATGAGCAATAAGGTGATGCTGCGGTCAGACTCCATTTCCACATTTGCGCCGATTCGCGTTTTACGTTGTGTTCGCGGAAATTTGCGTCCATGAGTTTCTGGGAGATTGTGCTTTTCATTGTTGCGCTGGCAATTATGCTCGTGGGGTTGGCCGGTGTTATTCTGCCAGTTCTTCCAGGTATTCCTGTTATCTTCGCAGGGATACTTCTCTATGCGGTTGTAACGGGGTTTACAGTTATTACACTTAAGCTGATTTTGATTTTTGCCGCCCTTGCCGCATGTGGTTTGTTAGTCGATTACTTTTCTCAGTATTTTTCGGTAAAACAAATGGGCGGCGGGCGGGCAGGAGCAGTTGGTGCAGTCATTGGGTTGATCATCGGGATTATTCTTGGATGGATCTGGATTGTTGTTCTGCCGTTTGTGTTTGCCGTTGTGTTCGAACTCATTGCCGGCAGAAGAGAAACCCAAGCACTCAGGGCAGGCACAGGAGCTTTTCTTGGTTTACTATTTGGGGGCTTGCTGCGTTTTGTTATTGGTTGTGTCATGATTGGGTTGTTTGTCTACATAACTCTGTTTTAATACACGAATAGGCGCCTGCGGCGCCTTCGATGGCAATGATTGAAAGAGTGATCGCGGCGATGGAAATAGTAATTGCGAGAGTGGAATTTTTGTCTCGAAGGACATAGTGAGACAAGCCGTGACATAGTTCATGAATACAGCTAGATCCAAGAGGAGGTAGGTTGATGGATAGTACAAAAATAGGTATTATAATCTGTGAACGTTATCACACTTGTGCTGGTGGCAAGTGCTTCAGAGCCGCTCGAAACAGAGAGGGAGCATTTAGTATCTACAAGAATCAAGATATAGAGATTGTCGGGTATACGACATGCGACGGCTGTCCCGGAGGCAACATAGAATACGCACCCGAAGAAATGAAGAAAAATGGCGCTACGGTTATTCATTTTGCCACTGGTATGGTTGTCGGTTACCCGCCGTGCCCGTACCTTGCTCACTTTCGCGATTTTATCAAACATAAATACGGTATGGACGTGGTTGTAGGAACGCATCCAATTCCCCAGAAGTACTATAGCACACATTCTGTACTAGGGACGTGGAATACGCCAGAGTGGAAAGAATATATTCAGCCGACAGTGGCAGACGAAAAGACGCGTCTTGCTTATGATTGATAATCGAGAACATAATACGTGTCCACGAAGGAGGAGCATATATGAATAGTGATTGGCGGGCATCCATGAGAGTCCAGCAAATAAAGAAATCTGCAATTCACGAGATGACGAGATTGTCCAAACAGATTGAGGATGTAGCGTTTCTGTCGTGGGCAAAACCTACTTCTGGGACGCCTGAACATATTAGAAGCGCTGCAATCAGTGCAATCGAGCAGGGGTTGGTTGGTGGATACTCACCGACGAATGGATTACCTGAACTGAAGGAAGAGATTGCGAAGAAACTCAGAAGAGATAACCGGATCAATGCTGAACCGTCTGAGGTTATAGTGACGGTTGGTGCTATTGAAGGTTTGTCCGCGGCGCTCATGAGTATCATTGATCCGGGCGACGAAGTAATTCTGCCATCACCAACGTATTCCACACACATTCGACAAGTACGTATTGCTTCTGGCAAGCCGGTTTTCGTTCCGACCATTGAAAATGAGGGGTTTTCTCTCGACATTGCAGGGATTAAAAAGGCGATTACACCAAAGACAAAAGCGATTTTGTATTGCTCACCATCTAATCCATCAGGAACGGTTTTTGATGAAACACAACTCCGTGAGCTGGCCGTGATTGCCCTGGAGCACAAGATCATGGTGATTACTGATGAGGCGTATGAGTATTTTGTCTATGATGGCCGAGAACATTTCAGTATTGGTTCGATTCCAGAGATGAGAAAAAACACGATAAGCTGTTTTACGTTCACAAAAACGTACGCAATGACTGGTTGGAGGATTGGCTATGTGCATGCAGAGAAAGATCTTATTCCTCAAATCGAGAAATCACATATTCCTTTTGCAATTTGTGCACCGGTTGTATCACAATTTGCTGCACTCGCCGCGCTCACGCATTCGCAAGAGTGTGTGGTGCAATTCCGGGAACACTATGTATCCGCGCGAAATCTTATGTGCGAGCGTCTGGATAGACTCAATGGTATTTTTGCCTATCAGAAACCGCGCGGGTCTTATCTTATGTTCCCCAAGATTCTGATTCCTGAAGGCAAGGATTCAGCAGCGTTCTGCGTGAAACTCCTCAAGGAAGCAAAAGTATCAACAACACCCGGTGTTGCATTTGGCCCAACCGGCGAGGGGCACCTGAGACTATCATTTTGTGTTCCGCACGAGACGATCAATACAGCGTTCGACAGAATGGAGCGCTACTTTTCATAGCTACTAAAATAGAACGTGTAGGGTGTTCAGCATATCAACGTAGTAGGCAAGGTGTGGGAGCGACTTTCCATTCGCGCCGCTGACGCACTCGAAGAGGCGCCTATGGCGTTTCGATTACACGATACTTTGCATCGCCGACGAGGTGATACGTGTGTGACGACAGTGAGAATGATTGCAGTGATCGATAGGGTGGTGAGTTAGCCTTCGAGGTTGATGAGTTCTTTGTTACGTGCGAAAATGACGTATGCGGCACCAGCAACAATGATTGCACCGATCCGGAGTGCCATTCTCGCGCCGAAATTGTCCGCGATCAATCCTGCCTGAAAGCTCCCAAAGGGCATCATTCCCATAAAGAATAAAACATAGAGACTCATAATCCTGCCCCTCAGTTCATCCGGTACTATGGTCTGCAACAGGCTATTGATCGAGGCGTTCTGGACAACCATACCCCAGCCAGTGATTAACAAGAACAAAAGAGATATGTGGTAGTTACGCGTGAACGAAAACAAGAATGTCGCAGTAGTAAAAGCAACTGAACCAGCGAGAACAAATCTGCCCTTTTTTCTGTAGTCACTCAAGAGAGCAAGTGTGAGCGCACCGATCAGTGCGCCGATACCAGCCGAGGCAAGCAGCACACCTAGTCCCTGCGCACCGACCTTCAGGATGTCACGGGCAAAGACAGGCATGAGCATAATGTAGGGCATAATGAATATGCTGGAAAGCGCAACGAGCGCAATGAGCGCGATAATCCGTTTGTCCTTTCGAGCATAACTGAAGCCGTATTTGATTTCGGTGATGACCGCTCCCTGGTTTTTGTTGACCGGGCCGAACGTGCCTTTCATGAGTAGAAGACCGATAATGACTGCCAGATAACTTATCGCATTTAAGTAGAAACAGAGAACAAGACCGATCGCACCGATAATGAGACCGGCAAACGCCGGTCCGAGAATTCTCGCGAGATTGAAAACCGACGAATTGAGCGCAATTGCATTGAGGAGGTCTTTTTTTCCGACCATTTCAACGACAAAGGATTGCCGTGTTGGTGCATCAACCGCCATCGTGGTGCCCAGAACTACGGCGAGGACAGCAACGTGCCAGTACTGAACGTGCTTGGTGAGGACGAGCGTTCCGAGCACAAAAGCGAGTATCATGGCTATTGTCTGTGTGGTGATGATCACGGTTCGTTTGTTTAACTTGTCTGCCAGTACGCCGCCAAGGGGTGAGACAAACAGTACTGGCAATGTGGTAAACGTGGAGACGAGGCCGAGGAGAAACGGTGAATTAGTCATCTCGAGTACGAGCCAGCCGCGGGCAACTGTCTGCATCCATGTTCCGACCAGCGAGATCATCTGACCGAACCAGAAGAGGCGAAAATTGTGGTGGTGCAGTGCGGCGAGCATCCGTGGAAATCGTGCCGCTAGTTGCGGCACGGTGTCTATGGTAGTGAATATAGTCTTGGGTTGTTTAGGGGGCACGTGTATCTATTATACACACCTTGACAACGTAGTCAATGGTTCTAAAATCAATATGGTTTTATCGAACATGTTTATCGTGAAGAGAGGAGACAATGATAGCGAAACAGCCTAAGGATTTTATTTGTCAGGTCTGCAAACAGCCAAAGAAACGGAGTGATGTCGTACGCGCAGAGCTGATTCGAGCGCCGATCGTTGCGACAATCAAGAAAACGCATCCCGATTGGTCCTCAGACGGTTATATCTGCGTACCGGATCTCAACCGCTTCAGGGCTCAGTATGTACAAGATGTTCTCGAAACAGAGAAGGGTGAGCTTTCGGTATTAGAAAAGAAAGTTATGGAGAGTCTCAAGGAGGAAGAGCTTCTATCAAAGAATATCAATATCGAATTCGAGCGGAAGCTTGCATTTGGAGAGCGCATGGCTGACCGACTTGCTGAGTATGCTGGAAGCTGGCGTTTTATCATGATTTTCGCCACGCTGCTTGCAATTTGGATTGCGTTGAACTCTTTTGTGCTTATTACAAGACCATTTGATCCATATCCATTCATTCTTCTCAATCTGATACTCTCATGCATTGCTGCAATCCAAGCCCCGATCATCATGATGAGTCAAAACCGGCAAGAGGCAAAGGACCGGCTGCGTGCCGAACATGATTATCTTGTTAACCTTAAGGCAGAACTTGAAATCCGTCACTTGCATGAAAAGATTGACCATCTACTCATGAACCAGTGGCAACGATTGCTCGAGATTCAGGAAATTCAAACGGAGCTGATGGCAGAACTAACACATAAACAGCCGCACCCAAAGAACGTAGACTGATATCACAGAGGTGTACGCTTGATATCTGTACGAAGGGTTGGCAGGACGACAGACCAGACGATTTCACGCATTGTGTAATGATCAGCGAGCTTGGGTAGGGCTGACCTCGGCACGGACATCTGTTCGTCCAGTAGATCGTACCAGCCGATGGATTGTACTGCGCGCCCACAGATACGCAACGAGTGCCCCGAGCGTATTGCCAGTGACAATACCCCACCAAACACCTGGAAGACCCACATCGAGCAGTATGGCGAGAACGTATGCGGTGGGCGTTGCGAAGACAATCGTACGGATGATTGTGAGGGCGAGGGCAATCGTACCCTTACCAATACCCTGAAACAAAGCGGATGAGGCTATGCCGAATGCGCTCGCTGGATAGAAGACAAACATGACGCGGCAAAATACGATCAGGTCATGGGTAATGCGTGCACCTTCTTGTGTCTGGGTGAAGAGCGCTGCAATCTGGGGTGCAAAGATGTAGGTTGCAGCAGCTATGCAAACCTCGATAATGACGCCGATTCGGAGCGCGTAGTTGTATGCGTCTTCAAGTTTCTTGTAGACCCTGCCACCATATGCAGCGCCAGTCACTGAAATAACTGCTGTCGACATGCCGAGGAGGGGCAAGATGGCCACCATCGCAACACGCCAGCCGGTTGTATATACCGCAATACCATCAGTGCCACCGACTTTCACAACAATCATGTTGAGAAACAGTACAGAGAATGCCATGGTGAGCTGCATGATGGTTGATGGAATGCCAACTCTGAGAATGTCTTTGACGATGTGCGATTTCAGACGAAAATGCCTGAACGTAATGGCTATGTACGTGTCTTTCTTAATACATGTCCAGTAGAACAGCAGTAGTGCCGAGATGAAGAGGGAGATGATCGTTGCCCATGCTGCTCCCGGGACACCGAGACGGAGCGTATAGATGAAGATGGGGTCGAGCACAATATTCAAACCGGCGCCGAGCATCATCGCATACATTGCTCGTTTAACGTCACCTTCACCACGCAAGAGTGCGCTGGAAACATTGGAGAAGAAAATGATGATCGTTCCTCCAAACATAATGCGTGCATAGGATGAGGCTACGTGAGCGACGGTACCTGCACCCATACTTTTGAAAATTACTTCAATGGAGAACACAAACGGAAGAGTGATGACGATAGATATTACTGCCATTATCACACATGCATGTGCAGCAACGCTATCCGCCCCCTCTTTATTGTGAGCGCCAATCATGCGCGAAACTGCCGAACTACTGCCGACACCCAAACCAGTGGCAAATGCCATAACCAGGAAGAAAAACGGAAAGAAGAATCCGACTGCTGCGAGGGCATCAGGGCCGAGCCCAGCGACCCACAGGGCATCGACAATGTTATACAGCGTCTGGATAGACATCGCGACAATCATGGGTAGAGCGAGTTTGATGATCGCTTTTCTTGGGTTACCGAGGAGGATTCTTACGCCATTCGTTGTGGCTTCATTTCGTCGGGTGGTCGTCATTGGTCTCCCTTATGAAATAAGATTGCTGGTGTGCACAAGCCTGTCCATGCTGTCTGATCGAAAGTAATAGCAGGAAGATGTGCATGGTTTTGCGGTCTGGCACAAGAGAGCCGGGTCAAGCCCAGCTTATGCTGCTTGGATTTTTGATCGATACTTCTTCGTTCATATCCAGGACCGTACAACAGGTCGTACTCAACCGCTCTTGCACTTTTGTAATTTCTACAAATAATGTTGTACTAGATTATTAGGCCAGAAATCATTCAACCGATAGCGGCATTCCTTCTTACGGTGACGTTTGATGAGCAGCCATGTTTGTCAGCATTTTCTTTGCCAGCTCAACGAGCTGCTCAATAGTAAAATAGGGCTTCACCCAGTCGCCTGATGCATCAATCATCGAAGTGAAAACCACTGCCTGTTCACCGCTGCGCACAAATAGGACATTTTGGACATCGCCCTTCGGTGCTGACATTGCTTCGTCACCAACATCACTAACTGCGCCTTCGATATATTCATTTTGTGTTTTGTATTCGTTGAACTCATCGATACCGATGAGATTGATGGTCAGAATAAGTACACTATCATCTTTGGCAAAGTTGAGATCACCTTTTGCTCCTGTCGTTGTGCCGGGCGGTACCATTTTGATTCCTGAGAAACCAGCGACTGCTGCAACGTCCGCCTCTGTAAGCATAGCTGGTGGTGCCGGTGCAGCTGCTTTTGTTTCTGGCGGCTTCGGTGCTTGTTCACACGCGAGGAACACGCCTAAGAATGCAACGCCAATAGCCACGATGATATTGTTTTTTCTCATGTATCCTCCTCGCCTGATTATAGTAACGTTTAGGAATAAATCAAGATTCTTGCAGAACGCAGATCTACACGAACTGGTGTCTGTGACGCCTTCGATGACCCCGTACGTTTGACAACCTACGGGGCAGGCAGTGATGGACGCAAAGCGTAGTTGATTACGGTGACACAGAAACGCGGATGAGACGCGAATACACCAAAGACGCGAAGGCACGTAAATAACAAAAAGACACTGATATACGCGAATGTGGATTTGTACTCGTGAATCGTCGATCGTATTCGCGGAAAAATCTGAATGGTGAATTGTGCATGGTTTCGCCTTGACGTGACGTGATTTTGTGACATAATAGGGC
>Ga0111198_1041_pt1 | contig 16290 bp, 12 predicted proteins | sample DeeMarSWOR324_28_FD_80370 | JGI IMG/M metagenome (GOLD analysis project Ga0111198, IMG submission 80370) | candidate division WOR_3 bacterium SM23_60
GAACGGCTGCGTGGTACAATGGGCATTGGTCACGTGCGCTATCCGACGGTCGGACCAGGAACCGCTGAAGATGCACAACCATTTATCATCACGACGCCGTATGGCATTGCCCTCGCTCACAATGGGAATCTAGTTAATTACTTTGATTTAAGAAAGTACCTTATCGAAAATGAACTCCACTATCTGAACTCGAACTGTGACGCAGAAATCATTCTCAATCTCCTGTCCATTGAGCTCATGAAAATAGGGGCAAAGCAGCTTGAGCCGCACAAAATATTCAGGGCGTTGACAAAGGTTTACGGTAAGCTGATGGGCAGCTTTGCCGTCGTTAGCATTATCGCGCAGAAAGGGCTGCTCGCCTTCCGCGATCCGTACGGTATCAAACCACTCGTCTGCGGCCAGAGCGGAACGTGTCGGTGCTGTGCTTCAGAGAGCGTTGCTCTCGACCTCTTAGGCTGCACAAATGTCACTGATGTCAAGGCTGGTCAGGCAATCTATATCGATACAAAAGGCAAATCTTACACGCAACAGATTGTCAAACCTGTAAAGGCAAAAAAAGCGGCCTGTGTTTTTGAATATGTCTACTTTGCGCGCCCCGACTCAATCATCGATGGCATCGGTGTCTACGAGGCGCGCCTCCGTCTCGGTGAGGAACTCGGCAAGGAATGCCGCAGGCAAGGGCTCAAACCAGACGCAGTCATACCGGTTCCCGATACCGCACGCGCATCCGCACAAATGGTTGCCGAAGTACTCGGCGTAAAGTACCGTGAGGGATTAATAAAGAATCGCTACATACACCGGACCTTTATCATGCCGACGCAACAAGAGCGAATCGAAGCTGTACGATTGAAACTCAATCCGATCCGTTCTGAAATACAGAACAAGAAAATCCTGCTCGTTGATGATTCAATTGTCCGGGGGAACACGTCGAGGGAAATAGTTGGTCTCTTGAGAGAGGTCGGCGTAAAGAAAGTGTACTACGCATCTTACTCACCACCGCTGAGATATCCGTGTGTCTACGGGATTGACATGCAGACAAAAGGCGAATTCATTGCTCGCAACAAGTCAGTCAAAACTATACAAAAACATATCGGGGCTGATATGCTCGTGTATCAAACTCCTGAAGGGCTTGTCCGAGGGGTCGGTGCTGGCGACCGAGGATTCTGCACCGCATGCTTTACCGGCACCTATCCAACTGATATACCAACACGCCTCATGAAACGCATCGAGGCCGACCGCAGGATACCAAAGGCATCACACTGCGACGATTAGGGCAATCGTAGAGAGCATCAGCATACAGCCAGCGTACTTTAGCGATACCAAAAACTGGAAGTGACTTCAGTAATCCAATAGGAGTACCTTTCCAAAAAAAATAACTTGACAAAAAAGATGAGTCTCACTACCGAGATCGTTTTTGGTTTACGAGACTAACTCAGTGAGAAACCTGTGCGCACAATGCGCCTCCACCTAGCGAACATCATGTGATCTCAGGCTGTGCTGCCAGATCGAACGGGTTTGTCCGCATTGCGAGCGAAAACAGGTACGGGTAGTTGGTCTTAAGGTGCTTCATGTAGTCGAGCCATTCTGAGATGAGTAACACATATGCACGTTTCACATCTCCGGCCAGATGGGCATAATCTTTGTCCGGTATTGCGCTGATGTCTTTTCGGTGGTCAAGTTCATCAGTCAGGTGAAATACAGCCCAGAGAAGATTAGTGAATGTATCGTGTTCCAGAAGATTGGGGTTCGCCAGGAGCCTCAGTAAGAATTCCCGCTTGCCGACGAGAAAAGTTTTCAGCGCCTGTAAGTCTTCTCTCGAACTCTCAATAATGCAATCATACACCTTGACTTTCCTGCTCACCGCCGCAAATTCACGTTGACTAAAATCCTTTGTTGTACGCAGATGCTTGCGCAATCCGTCGCACTGCGGGTCAAAACGGGAAAACTCTCTCAATAGATAGGTTCCGACTTCACTGAAGAACGTTCCAATGACCATGTTCATTTTCTCCAGCATAGAACGCTTTTCCCGCTCACCGAGCAGTCGATGGATAATCAAGGTAACGAGCAGTACTTCGATAAAGACAAAGGCGATATCACCGACAAGGTAAATAAAGATGTGGTGCACATCACGGAAAACGAGGTAGTGAATGAAGTAAACAAATGCAGACAGTACGACGAGCGAAATCCCCAGCAGCACCTGCCAATTCAAACGTTTCATGCGTGCTCCTCAGGTGGTGGATTTTTCTATGGGAAAATACCCCGTTCCTTGTACACAGTTTCTAAACGCTGTAACGCGACAATGTAGGCAGCCGTGCGCCAATCAGTCTTGAACTCTTTTGCCACATCGCGCACGCGTCCGTACGCGTCAATCATTTTCCGGTGCAGTTTCGTATCGACTTCTTCAAGGTCCCAGAATTCACTCCGCTTGTTCTGCAACCACTCAAAGTAACTGACAACAACACCGCCAGCATTGCAGAGAATGTCTGGGATAACATCGATCTTTCTCCGCCACAGAGATGCATCACCATTGAGATCGGTCGGGCCGTTTGCTCCTTCAGCGACAACCTTGACACGCAAGAAGCGTGCTGTTTCCGCCGTGATCTGATTCTCGAGCGCCGCAGGAATAAAAATGTCTGCCCTCGTTTTGAACAAATCAAGGTGACTAATCGGCTTTGCCTTGGGGTAGCCTTTGACACCATTGGCTTTCTGCACATAGGCAATGAGGTCATCTGCATCAATACCACTTTCATTCCGTATTGCGCCAGTTACATCTTCTACGGCGAGCAGTTTCGAACCATGCCGTTTCATAAGATACGCGGCCCAGGCACCGACGTTGCCAAATCCCTGTACTGTATACGTCGCACCCTTCAATCTGAATTTCTTTTCTTTTGCCCACTGCTCGATGCAGAAGACAACACCTTGGCCAGTTGCCTTATCACGACCAAGACTACCGCCGGCTTCAACCGGTTTGCCGGTTACAACGTGGGTTGACCGCTGGCGTTCTTGGGGTGGTTGCGTGGACAGATAGGTGTCGAGAATCCACGCCATTATCTGAGCATTTGTGTTGACGTCTGGTGCGGGGATATCATATTCAGGCCCGATATTACTGCCGAGGGCAAAGGTAAACCGACGGGTGATCCGCTGTATCTCGTTGAACGAACAGTTGGTTGGATCAAACTGTATTCCTCCCTTTGCTCCACCGAACGGTATATTCATGATTGCCGACTTCCATGTCATCCAAGTCGCGAGTGCACGCACCTCATTGATGTCAACGAGCGGGTGATAGCGCAAGCCTCCTTTGTATGGACCGAGGGCACTGTTGTGCTGAACTCGATAGCCGGTGAACATGTCAATTCTGCCATCATCCATTTTTACTGGGAAATTAACAACGATTTCATTTGTCGTCCTTGACAAAATCTGCCGCACATCGAGGTCAAGCTTCATGAGGTCTGCGGCTTTATTGAATTGCTGACAGACACTCTCATAGACATTCATTTTTCTCTTTTTCATCCTTCTTTTTTTCTTTTTCATCTCTACCTCCTCACGGTTATGGTGTCGTCGATGAAGTTGTCTGTGTCTGCAGGTGATCGACAATCACTGTTGCCAAATAACGGGCATCAAGCTTGTTTTCCCTGTAGAGCGCTTCTGCATCTGCCGAACCACCGAATTCTTTAATGCCTAATTGTATAAAGTCGGTTGTTATTCTATTCGCCGCGATGATCTGCGCGAGCGTACAACCAAGTCCGGTCGTTACGATATGATCCTCATAGCTCACAATGAAACCGGTTTCTGCCGCATCCGCGACGATCTCGCTATCGACGTCGAGCGGGCACGCGACATTGTATATACGGACAGTAATGCCCTTTTCTTTAAGCATCCTCCACACCTCGAGACTATTGTGGAGCATGGGTCCGTTCGTGAAGATGACACAGTCATCGCCTTCCCGTATCAAATCAATAGTGCCATAGGTGAATTCGTAGTCAGCAGTATAAAAAACCTCTCCGTCTTCGGTTTTTACTATCGGCAACTTCGTTCGCGTGAGACCGAGGACAATGTTACCGGGTTCAGATAGGAAACAGCGTGCCGCCCGGTCAGTCTGATTCGGGTCACCAGGAATAATGAGTTTAAAACCAAACAAATTCCTCAGCAATCCGATGTAGTCAATACAGTGGTGTGTTTTTCCATCTGGCCCAACATTATATCCGAGATGGGTCGTGACAATCTTAAGATTTGTCATGTTGATTGCATTGAGCCGCAACTGATTGTAAACTTCATCAATCGCAAAAACACCAAAATCGGCCCATAGTGCAGTAATGCCATTAATCGAAAGCGCACCAGCTATCGTCGCAACAGTGTGTTCACTCACTCCCGCTTGAAAGTAACTATCCGGCACTACCTGAGCAAACTGGTCAGTCTTCACCGAACTTGAAAGATCACAATCAAACACAGCAATCGTTCTCTTCTCATTCATTCGTGCAATGTCGGCAAGCGCACTACCGAACGCAGCGCGGGGATGCATGGTTTCAGTATAGACACTCGGTTCACCGGTCTTAATGACCGGCAACGGCATCTGTTTGCGCACCAGGACCGGTGTCCGTGCCCTCTTCCCAGCGAGTTCATCAATATCATCGTCAACACCCAGCTCGGCGAGGGCGCGCGTGCTTTCCTCTCGGCTGAGGGCCTTACCGTGGTAATCAGCTTTGCCTTTCATGAAAGAAACACCGTGTCCCATTATCGTATGTGCGATAATCGCGTATGGATTGTTCCTGTCTCTGACCGCAGCGCGGATCGCAGCAAACAACCGCCGGAAGTCATGACCGGGGACTTCAATAACACGCCACCCATCGGCACGATAGTTGTCTCGTATGTTCACCGGCATAATATCTTTAGTCTTGCCGGAAATCTGAAACCCATTATTGTCAATAATGACCGTCAGATCATTCAACCTGTATTTTCGGGCGAACCGTCGCGCCTCTGCAACCTGCCCCTTTGCCTGTTCTGCATCACTCATAAGGCAGAACGTATTGAATGATACTCGGCCAAGTTTGCTCGCAAGGGCAAAACCACACGCAGCAGAAAGCCCCTGACCAAGGTTACCTGACGACCATTCAACACCTGGAACATGACGTTCAACGTGCCCCTCATACGGACTGCCAAGTTTACGAAAACAGGTGAGCACATCGTGCACATCAATGAAACCGAGGCGGGCGAGACACGCATACACGCCTGGTGATGTGTGACCATGACTCACGATGATCCTGTCCCGGCCTGGTGAATCGAAGGTTTCCGGTGTAACATTGGCAAACGAAAAAACCGTTATGTATATATCAATCGATGACATGGAACCAGCCGGATGACCAGAACCAGCGATTGTCGTCATCTTGATGATATCACCGCGGCAGAGCCTCGATAGATGGTTGAGGTGTTTTATTTGCTCCTTGCTAATCCTCTCTTCAAATGTACGTGCCCTATTCATATGACCACTACCTTGAAATCACCCTCACCTATTGAATAATCTCCTTTGACTCTCAAAATGAGCTTGTATTCTTTTGACACCCGTGCTAGTGTAGTAGTGTGATTCAAACTGAGGTAATCGGCGAGTCGTGGTGATACCCGCAGTTCAACCGTCTTACCCCTAATCGTCGCACCATTATTAATGAACCAACGCTCTATGTGACCGACCATGCTCTGACGCGAACTGATCCTCCCTTTCCCTCGACATACAGGGCAGGGCTCACTGAGTGCATGGGTAACGCTTGTGCGTGAACGTTCTCGGGTGAACTCAAGAAGACCGAACTCGGTTATGCCACCTATACGGTAGCGAGCCCGATCATCATAGATCAGCGATCTGAATTCACGCACCATTCGTTTCATGTTTTCCTTCTTTTCCAAATCAATGAGATCGATAACCACCAAACCACCAATGTCACGCAGTCGCACCTGCCGCGCGACTTCTTTCAATGCTTCGAGATTGGTCGACAGCGCCAGCCGTTCTGCCTGTTTCTCCTTTGATGACTTACCCGTATTGACATCGATCGAGACGAGCGCCTCGGTCTGGTCGATGACGATATATCCACCACTCCGAAGCCACGTTTTCCGTTCCTGAAGACTCTTTAACTGCTCTTCAATATTGAACTTCTGGAAAATAGGCTGTGGATCCGAGTACAACTTTACACGCGATCTCATACGCGGTGACACAACATTGAGATAGTCGAGAACCTTACGGTATTCTGGTGCACTATCGATATAGAGATTACGTATTTCACGATTGAACAAATCGCGTACAGTTTTTATGACCGTCGTTGGTTCACGATAGAGCAATATGGGAGCCGGACCTTTTGCCTGCTGAAGACTCCGTTCCCAGTTCCGCTTAAGTACCTCAACCTCACGCTTGATCTCATCCGCCTTCGCACGTGCTGCAGCGGTCCTGACAATGAGACCCATGCCCTCCGGTTTGATCTGTTTACCGATTCTGAACAGTTCTTCGCGTTCACGCCGGTGTCGAATCTTCCTCGAGACACCAATGTTCTTAGCATTCACCAAGAGAACAACGTACCGTCCGGGAATTGAAATGTACGAAGTCACCCGTGGACCCTTCACACCGTACGAATCTTTTGTTACCTGCACAATTATCTCTTGATTTTTCTTGAGCTTTATTTCTTCAGAACGATACTCGTGTTCGAGCTCTACATCGCTCTCGAAGATATCTGAAAAGTCTTCAAACGGGATTTCTGTCAGCGGCAGAAATCCATTGCGATCGAGCCCGATGTTTACAAAAGCAGCTTTGAGTCCAGAGATGAGGTTGAGAACCTTTGCCTTATAGACATGTCCAACAAAGCTGTTCTGTTCAGGACGTTCGATGTAGTACTCGAGAAGGAGACCGTCACCGAGCAGCGCAATTCTCGTTTCGATGTTCGATACATTAACGACAATATCTTTTCTAATCACGTTACCTCCATGAGCGAATATGCTACCCCACCTTTCTTGTAGCACAGTGCCGTCCGTGTTACTTTATACATTTTGCACCGCTCAACTGGTTGCCCAGTGAGATAGGATAGAAATTCATAAATGGTCAGCTTTCCTCCACCAAAGTACAATCCACAGGTCAGTGTGCCATCTACACATGATACTGATTCAAGGCTTTCGTGGATGGTCTTGCGACCAGATTTTGTCTGAATGGAAATCGGCGTACGATCCTGCGCATCGACTGATTGCCTGATTGCGTCACGCGGGATTGCTACTTCGTAGTATATGAGATTAACCACATCGGCAAGTGCAGTCGTATCCTGTGGTATTTCGCGAACTTCGAGAATACGTATTGCAGCGTGCAGTCGTGCGTTGAGCTCCGCGGCGATGTTGCCGAAATACTCGTTTTCAAGACGAAAATCAAAAAACTCATCTTTCGCAATTTGCCCAACACTTTTCGGCGGGCAAAATGATACCTTTGGAATTGGTGAAAATCCCTGGGTAAATTGTATGGGCAGATCAGAACGGCGCAACGCCCGGTAAATTGCCCGGGTGATATCCAAGTGCGAGGCATAACGGAATGGCTCGCCAATAGCGTATCGAACACGATACAGTGAGGAGCGCGCCGTCCGCCGTGGGTACCTACCATATGCAACATACTGCTCCTCGGTATCCTCGTACTTCGTGTGCGTACCATCACATGCGCCGCACCCTGTACAGCTTCCATAGTAACAGTTTTCAGTCGACTGCGCCGCGCCCGCACGTGTGTATTCCCGTTTGAGAAAATCTTTGTCTACGCCGGTGTCGATAAAATCCCACGGATAGTGCTCCTGGGGGTGCAAGTAGACCCCCGGGTCAATGTTTGCTCTATCGAACGCTCGTTGCCAGCGTGAGAAATCAAATCCCTCTCGCCACTCCTCGAATTTCCCTCCCTGTTTGTACACCTGTTCAATAGCAAAAAAGGCACGTGCATCAGCTCGCGATAGAATCGCCTCAATGTAGGAGATCTCTGGTGACTGATACTTTATTTCAACCCGGTGTCGCTTCATCCTTTTAATTATACTGATTTTCTCGTTGAGTTCAGCAATACCGGCAAACGGAACGGCTTCAAATGGCGTGTGTGGTTTGGGCACAAATGGATTAATCGCGAGTTTCAGTCCGCCCTTTGGGTACGCCCTGAGGATATCGCGTGTGAGCTTTTCGATTTCCACAATATCATCTTCTGTTTCAAATGGTAGTCCAATCATGAAGTAGAGTTTTACCTGCTTCCAGCCCAGCTCATAGGCAGTACGAATCGAACTAATAAGAGTTTCATTTGAAAACCGTTTGTTCAAGCGTTTACGCAGTTCTTCACTCGCCGTCTCAGGAGCAAAGGTCAGTCCAGTCTTTTTTATCTCTTTCAAAAGCATGCCAAGATCTTTGCTGAAGTACTCACCACGCATGGCCGGCAATGAAATATTGACCATTTTCTTCTTGAGTATCACGTTGAGTCGCCGAATGAGGTTAAGAAGGTGAGGGTAATCGAGGATTGAAAACGAAAGGAGTGAAACCTCCTCATAGCCAGTCTGGTGTATGCCTCTCTCGACAGCTTTGATGATATCTTCTGCAGGACGAACGCGCAGTGGCCGATTTGTATACCCGGACTGACAAAAACGGCACCCCCACGTGCACCCTCGCATGGCTTCGATTGTCAGCCGGTCGTGTGTTATCGCACACGTCGGCAGCAGCGGCGGTGATGGTATAGCATCTTCTCTCAGTGTCGGGACAGTTTGCTTCTTTACGGTTGCTGTTTCTGTATGCAGTTGGGGAACCCACACACCCGCAATCTTCGAGATTGCGTTCAGCCGCTCATCCTTGTTATGACGTGGCACGCATTTCAATATCTGGGTAATCTGTGGAATGACCTCCTCTCCGTCACCAATAACAAATGCATCAAATACAGGCGACATGGGTGTCGGATTGAGCACTGCTGGACCACCAGCAATGATGATTGGATGCGACCCGTCGCGCGCCGAAGCGCGAAAGGGAATCTGGCCCGCATCCAGTAGATATAACACTGTTGTATAACACAATTCACTCTGTAATGAGAATCCGAGCAGGTCATAGTCACGTACTGGCCTCTGTGTTTCGAGCCCGTAGAGAGGGATACCCTTACTCATGAGTTGTTCTCCAAAATCAGGCCACGGAGCAAAAACGCGCTCGCACTGCACACCAGGGATTTGATTGAACAGATGGTAGATGATACGTACCCCAACGTTCGACATACCGATTTCGTATACTTCCGGGAAAACAATCCCGACCCGCACTGTAGGATCGACTTTGATTGTAATGTTGTATTCTCCCCCCGTGTATCGTATTGGCTTCCTGACTAACGGAAGAATAGTATCAAGCATGTTATACTCAAACACTAAACTCTAAATCCTAAACCCGAAGGCATTCCAAAGTTCAAATCTCCAAACCCGAATAGGGCCTAGTATTTAGGGTTTGGGGTTTTACGGTAAGTTGAATCCTCTTTCCAGCGCCTTGTCATTCAAGGCTAATTGTTTTTCGTCCGCTTTCTTAAATCGCATGCGCTGTGTCTTCTTCAGTGTTTCCAGTTTCACAATAGCGCTCTTTTTCGCCAGAACCCCGAGCATCACCATGTTCGCGATCCGCCCCTGACCTAGTTCTTCGGCAATTGCATTAGCATCAACCGGAATGATTGTTATGTCCTTTCGCTGGGGCTTTGATTTGATGAGTGTTTTATTGAAGAAGAGAAGTCCATGAGGTTTCACGGCTGGCTCAAATCGTGTGAGCGACGGCTCGTTCATGACGATGACAATATCAGGGTCGGCAAAAATCGGCGATGCGACCGTTTCTGAAGACACAACCACTGAGCAATTCGCCGTACCGCCTCGCATTTCAGGTCCGTATGAAGGAAAGAACGTTACGTGCTTGTCTTCGATCATGCCTGCGTGTGCCAGTATTATACCAGACGAAACAACGCCTTGTCCGCCGAAACCAGAAATAATAATCTCCTTCGTCATTTCTCCTCCTCTGAACGATCAAGAAAGACACCGAGCGGGTAGTATTTTGCCATTACTTCATCAATCCATTTTTTTGCCTGCACCGGGGAAACGCCCCAACCAGTGGGACACATGGAAAGAATCTCGACCAGGGAGAATCCTTTGTTCTCCATCTGATTCTGGAATGCTCTCTTCAGTACTCGCTTCGTCTTGATGATATTTTTCGGCGTATCGACCGCAGTTCTTACCAAGTAGTACGCACCATCGACTTTCGATAGTAGTTCACAAACCCGTAGGGGGAGTCCTTGCTTCACCGTATCACGGCCCTTCACCGAAGTCGTTGATTTCATACCCGGCAGGGTCGTCGGCGCAAGCTGACCGCCAGTCATACCATAAATCGCGTTATTGATGAATATGAGAACGATATTCTCATTACGTGCAGCAGCATGTATGGTCTCCGCAGTGCCGATTGCAGCAAGGTCTCCATCACCCTGATAGCTAAAAACAATGCAGTCGGGACGTGACCGCTTGATTCCGGTGGCAACCGCTGGACCTCTTCCGTGCGGCGGCTGTATCATATCACAGTTAAAGTATTCGTCGGCAAAAACCGAACAGCCGACTGGCGCGATACCGACTGTCCGCTCCCGTATACCTAATTCAACAAGCAATTCTGCAATAAGACGATGCACAATACCATGACCGCAGCCAGGACAATACCGTTGTTGGATATCGGTTAGACCATTAGGTCTTCCAAAAATTCGTTTCACTTTGTACCTCCCAGTATTCCAGTGATCTTTTCGTAAATTTCGGGGGGATTTGGAACGCCGCCACCGGGGCGACCGTGAAAATGGATTTTGGAGCGAAACTCAGTAGCCAGTTTCACATCGTCAATCATCTGACCGCAGCTCATCTCAACAACCAGGAAGTGTTCGATTTTTTTCGCCATGCTACGCAGTGTATCAGTCGGAAAGGGCCACAAGGTAATCGGTCTCACGAGTCCGACCTTTAGACCACTGGCGCGTGCCATCCGCACTGCTGCATCAGACACCCGGGCACATGTCCCGTAGGCAACGATTACGAGGTCAGCATCATCGCAGCCAGTCGCCTCGAACCGCTGTTCTTTTTTCTTTATCTCTTCATATTTCTTAAACCGTCGCCAATTCCATTCCTCAAGTTTGCCGATGCGCAAGTCGTACGACCGAACAACTCGCCGCTCCCTACCGTTGCATCCAGAAAGTGCCCACTCGGGTTCAGGCAAACTGTTTGGATCAACTGGATCATACGAGAATTCAACGGGTTCCATCATCTGCCCCAAGAGACCATCGGTCAGGATCAGTGCGGGATTACGATATTTCTCGGCGAGTTCAAAAGCGAGCTTCGGAAACTCAAAGAGCTCCTGTGCAGAGTTGGGTGCAAGTGTTATCGTGAAGTAATCACCATGTCCACCACCACGCGTTGCCTGATAGTAGTCAGACTGAGCAGGTGCGATATTCCCTAAACCAGGGCCACCCCTAATAACGTTTACAACCAAAACCGGAATATCTGCGCCAGCAATGTACGAAATTCCCTCTTGCATGAGACTGATACCAGGCGACGACGAGGATGTCATTACTCTCTTCCCAGCTGCCGCAGCACCAAAAAGCATATTGATCGCAGCAATCTCACTTTCAGTCTGAAGGAAGACTCCGCCTTCTTCATTCATTCGGATTGACATATATTCAGGAATCTCATTCTGTGGTGTTATTGGATAGCCAGCAAAAAAGCGGCACCCGGCAGCTATGACACCTTCGACCGTGGCATGATTTCCGTACATCAGTTTCTTCTCGGCCATGTTGCCTCCCTACTTGTAGACTTCAATTGCTGGTTCAGGACATACCATGTAACAGTAGCCACATCCTGTGCACTTGCTCATATCCGTCACCTCGGCTGGATGGTATCCGCTTGAATTGATTCGGTCAGGTGCAAGAATAAGAATGCCTACAGGGCATATACTATCACAACACAATCCACACCCCTTGCAAACATCTTCGAGAATCTTCACCTCAGGCATTCAAGCCTCCTTTCAACAAATAGTAAAATGACACGTTAGCTATGATTTAGTTGCAACAGTTGATACCGCTTATGCGTACGGGTATACTCCCTAGCCTACGTATTTCTAAGTATTATATTCATAAATAGCATTAAGTCAATAAATGCAAAAACAACTTGATTTTTCATACATTTGCTGGTGGCTTCTGACATTTAAGTGTTGACATAATTTGAATTTACTCTATAATCCTGTGTATGATCGTGCTCCTGCTCTGCCTTGCCGCCCAGTTCAGCCCACAGTATACGCAGTTCGTCAGGTCTCCGCGAAGTGATACTATCTTTGTCCGTTTGGTACGCGGCACCTACAACATCTCTGATTTTGCCGATGATCCTGTGGTTCTGTGGTTCTACCGTACGCACGTTGAGAGTCCAGAAGCTGATTCACTTCTCAAGAAAAGCAACCTCCGGCCGAATTTTCATCTCGGCGCAGCACTCCGGTGGGAGGCAACCGAAGCCGACAAGCACCAAGCAGCCGCGGAAAAACTACACCTTGCCGCTCATTTTGATTCTTCTGCAGTTGAAACCTTCTTCTCCTTCCTCACCCTCGGATTCAGTCACCGCGATATCAGCTATGTCAAAACTGCTCTATCACTACCTGTTTTTTCAAGCCTAAGAACACAGCTCTACCTTGCCACGAACATTGGCATCCTCCTGATGGCCGCGATCTTCTTGAGTGGATTCGTCTACGTTGTCGTTAAGTTGATCTTTTATCTTCCAGTTCTCAGCCATCGAATGCCGCCCCGTATCCATGTGCGTACCGCTGATATTGCCAAGACGCTCATCATCCTTGCACCGGCATTGGTTCTCCGCAATTTGTACATCGCGTTCATTGTGTATGCCTTTTTACTTATTCTGGTACTGAACAAACGTGAAATGGGGTGGTTGCGATTCATTTTTATCTCCCTCCTTCTAATGTATGTCCTCTCACTGCCGCTCACCACATTCATTACGTTCCTCAAAGAACGTAACAATACCTACCGGCTTTACGAAACAGTACACTATGATGCCTCACCAGACGTGGAGGCCTCAACAAATCGCGAAAAGGCATTACTCGCCTATGGACTCAAACATCAGGGTAAGAATCGCGAAGCATTAGCACTGTATGAAGAACTGCATACAAACAACTACCGAACCGCCGCTGTATCAAACAACCTGGCGAATCTCTACTTCGCACAAGGTGACACGGCTAAGGCTGATTCGCTCTACATCGGATCACTCCTGCGTGAAGACCGCGGCGAACCATACTTTAACCGAGGGCTCATCAAACTCGGGAAGCTTGAATATTCAGAATCAGAGCGGTTAATGGCCGAAGCGCGGCGAAGAGGTTTTTCGAGCATTCACAAAGATCCGGTTGATATCAAACCGACAAATCAAGCTTTTCTGGACATACTGTTTTCCGAACAATTCACAGCTGACGGAATCGTAAAATTCGTTTATGTCATTCCGCTTTTTGTACTTTTGGTACTCAGCATCATTGGACTGCATTTATCTGCTCCGTTTTTCTGCAGCAGCTGCAATCGAGCACTGTGCACAGACTGCATAAAGGATATTGAAGGAGAAACACTTTGCACATACTGCTTCGAGAAATTCAAATCAACAAAAAAAACAGAAACCGAAATCGACTTGAGGAGCATTGTCAGTAAAACAAAAGAAAGAACACGACAGATCATACTCTACAGCATCAACATCGTTGTCCCCGGCGCGGGACTGATTTATATCGGTAAACATACAGCTGGTCTCATTCTCGTTGGCATTGTTATGATCGGGTATATACCCGTCCTCTTCCCGGGCATCTTTATCCAACCAGCAGGATGGATAGCGCTCCGGTCTGATGCACTGTTCCGCTTCCTTGCGATTTTTGCTGCCATTGTTGCCTACGTTATATCATTTTCAGCAATACGGGAGTATCATGCCCATTGAAGGCGACCTGAAAAGTATAAATTTTTCGAGCGTGCTACAAACCGTTGCTCAAGAACATCTTACTGGTGTCCTCAAGATTAAGAAGAAAAGCGACGTTGTCGACATCGGCTTTGCTGACGGACAAATCACTGGCGCATTTTTCGAACGCGGCGATAAGTCAGAACGGCTCGAAACATATCTCGTACGATCAGGTATTGTGGGGAAGCACGTTTACCAAATGGTCGAAGATATTCACAACGAAACAAAGCGACCAATTATGAATATCCTTCTGGAAGATAAGTACCTCACCAAAGAAGAAATCGAGAGAATCATCAAGTTCAAAATACAAGAGGTCATTGATGAGGTATTCATATGGGAACACGGCGCCTTCACCTTTGAGCAAGGTTCAGTCATCTATCCTAAAAGCATGATCAAGGTACGGCTGGATACAGAAGGAATTGTGATGGAGTCTGCACGGCGTATGGATGAGTGGCCGAAAATCAAGGACACCATCACCAGTGACGATATTGTGTACAAGAAAGTTGAACGGCCCGAGCTAAAGCTCACTCCGGGAGAAAATGAGTCACGAATACTCTCCCTTCTCGACGGACACCGCAGTGTTGCTGACTTAGTTGAGATATCGGGGTTGGGAAAATTCCAGACGTATTCATGTTTGTACCGCCTGCTCACAACCGGACAGATTGAAATTTCGTATGCGAAACCAATCATCACCATACCCACACAACACAAGAAAGTATCACTCACATTTCTGCGTGTGCCGGTGAGTATTGCGGTTATCGTTATTCTACTGGTATTGGAGTTTCTGCTCGGCAACTACGTGGCACAACAATACACAATACCAATAAAACTTCTCCACAATGATTTTTACACCCAGGATCACGAAATCTACCAGGAGATTTTTTACTACAGAAACAATCGAACACCTTCAATCAGTGAGGTCGAAGAGGTGTTCGGTCAGTACATCCCCCGCAACTAGGTTTTAGGCTCAAAATGCCGGTCTTGTGATTCGATGTTATATTGCGTGAAGCTGTATAAATACATCAACTCTTCGTACGAGAATCGTGCGCTACAACTCGGGCACACGTATTCGTCGTCATCTGCATAGGTAAGGTCAACATACTTGGCAGTGAATATACAGAATGGACAGAGTATCCTATCAACCGTGGCCATGGGTTATTATATGTACCCTATCAAAAATGTCAATCATTGCAGTTGAATAGTTGAAATAGCTGGAATTGTTGGATAGTTGCAATAGTCCTAATTGTCATATTGTTGGATTGTTGCATTGTTGGCAATTCTAACCATTCCAACCGTACAATCATTTCACCTATTATAGCTATCCAACCATTGTAACCATCCAGCAATCCAACTATGGTGTGATGCAAGATGCATCCACCATCAGTACTTGAACAGCCGCAAGCGACCGCCCCTGATGTAACACCACGACATGGCCCTGGTATTGTGCGCCCAAACCACTGAACCGTGCTTATCAATGCCGATGAGCCCGCACGCACAATCATGTTGCTTTGCATATTCCATTGTCATCTGGGCCGCAGCGCGGGCCGCATAACGCCGCATCAAGGACACCGCACGGAAGGCAATCATGTAGCGCATGATCTGCTCGCCATGACCAGTCGCACTGACCCCGCCGTAGTGGTCAGCATACGTACCCGTACCAATCAGCGGTGTATCACCAACCCGGCCCGGCAGTCTCAAGGTAATGCCGCCGCTCGAGGTCGCGACGCTGATGAGACCGCGCGTATCGATCGCAACTGCTCCGACTGTACCATACTGCTTAACAAAATTCTTTGTTTTTGGAAAATACCGGTTCCCGCGTGCCTTTTTTTGTCGCCGCCATATGCGCTTTTTCTCCTTGGTTACGGGATCATACCGCGGTACACCCATGATGCGTGCAAACCGCAGTGCCTGGTCTCCACACAGTAAAAGGTGGTCGGTGTGTTCCATAACTAAACGCGCAACCGCAATCGGGTTTTTTATATCGGTAATCGCCCCGATGCCGCCGAATCGCATATCACTGGTCATGAGTGCCGCATCCATCTCAGCATTGCCAGCGAGGTTCAAAGATGAACCAGTGCCCGCATTAAAGATGCTCGCATCCTCAAGAATCTCAATAGCCTGCTGCGCCGCATCGAGACTGCTCCCGCCCTGGGTCAGTATGCCGTAGCCAATGCTCGTTGCCTTGATTAAACCACGGGCACGGCGCTGGGGAAAACTGATACCACCAGCACCACCGTGGCAGATGATTGCGCAGGTTCTTTTCTTCATCGCTGCCGTGCTATTTTACCGGTCC
>Ga0111198_1042_pt1 | contig 16028 bp, 12 predicted proteins | sample DeeMarSWOR324_28_FD_80370 | JGI IMG/M metagenome (GOLD analysis project Ga0111198, IMG submission 80370) | candidate division WOR_3 bacterium SM23_60
GATGCACATTCATAGGGAAGTGGAGTATTAGAATAACAAGTCGTAGAACCTTCCGAGGTCGATTGAAAAAGATCATCTGCTACGACATTCTATCTTGACTTTTAAATAATCATATTTATAATCTATGCATGCAAGAGGGCCTAAACATCTTTGAGGATGATTTTTGGCAGATCAATGATGCTCTTAGCCGCCTCTTGCAAGGAACCAATGCCCGGACTATTCTCCTGATCGACAAGGCTGGTCAACTCATTACGTCGTCTGGAGACACGGCAGAACTCGATACATCATCGTTTGCGACACTCTCTGCCGCTGACTTTGCGGCAACGAGTCAACTCGCATCACTCATTGGTGAAAAAGAATTTTCCACGCTCTTTCATCAAGGTGAAAAGGAGAACATTTATGTCTGCCTGATCGCGAATCGCGTCATTCTTGCCGTGATTTTTGACCAGCGGACGACGCTCGGATTGATACGGATTAAGGCACGTAATACAGCATCAGAACTGGAGCGGATTTTCACCGAGATTTTCACGAAGCTCGAACGTGAAGCAGGTCCGGCCGGAGAAATCGATTCTGATTTCACCAAGGCCGCTGAGGAAGAGCTGGACAAACTCTTCGACTTCTAATATGCGCAGAGTACGCAGAACCGGAACGCAGAGGCCGCAGAACAGACCAAGATGTATTCTTAGGATTTGGGGTTTAGAGTTTAGGATTTGAGTAAGTGGCTTTAATCAATTACGCATCCCGGGAAATAAATGCAAAGATTGTTTACTACGGTCCTGGGCTTGGTGGTAAGACAACGAATATCAAGTACATATATACCAAGCTGAACCCAGCGATTAAGGGAAAGCTTATCAGTCTTGCCACAGAGCTCGATCGAACACTTTTCTTTGATTTTTTGCCAGTTGACCTCGGTACGATACGGGGTTTTAAGACCCGCTTTCATCTCTACACAGTACCGGGTCAGGTATTTTATAATGCATCACGAAAACTAATACTCAAGGGAGTTGACGGTATCATTTTTGTTGCCGATTCGCAGATCGAACGGTATGACGAGAACATTCTCTCCTTTGAAAACATGCAGGAGAATCTGGAAACCTATAGCCTCTCGCTCACAAAGATACCCCTTGTCATTCAATACAATAAGAGAGATTTGCCGAACATAACGCCGATTGAGGAGCTGCAGAAAATCCTCAATCCACAGAGCAAGTATCCGTATTTTGAATCAGTCGCGACCCAGGGAATTGGTGTGTTTGAAACACTCAAAGAAGTATGTAGGTATGTGCTTAAGGCATTGGCTTGATCTCGGCTAGCTGACATGTCATCTCAAATATGCGATCGTTGTAACCGGGTGGTCAACCCAGGTGAACTTTTGTATCGCGTTTCTATCAGAGTGCGCGCTGATTTCGATGGTATTATTAATCTAAAGTCGAAGGAAATTGATCTGAAAAAGGAATTTGAAAAAATACAATCAGTCCCCGAAGACCTGCTCGAAGAGGAGGTCTATCGAGAATTCGATTTTGTCCTCTGTCCGCGGTGTAAGGAGATATACTGCGCTAATCCGCTCCATTTGCCGCTTGGCAGGACCTGAGCTATACTTAAGTGTAGAAACGGTCCTATACACGGTATTGCAGTAGTAAGCTAAGGAGTGTATGTTGTTTGTGCACCTTCATAATCACACTGAATACTCGCTGCTTGACGGCGCCATGAAAATTGACCGGCTTACTGAGCTTGCTGCAAAGTATAAGATGTCGGCGGTTGCCATTACTGATCACGGCAACATGTTTGGTGCGATTGAGTTCTACAAGAGCGCACACCGCCGCGGTGTCAAGCCGATTATTGGAATGGAAACCTACATTGCACCCCGTTCCCGCAAAGACCGCTCAAAAAACTTACGCATACCAGAGTCATCGTTTCACATGACACTATTGTGCAAAGATGAGACTGGCTATCGGAATCTTATTAAGCTCTCGTCAATTGCCTTTCTTGAAGGTTTCTACTATAAACCGAGGATTGACAAGGAAATCCTAACACGCCACAGTGCGGGTCTTATTGGCCTGTCGGGCTGCCTCAAGGGAGAGGTTCCCTACTTGCTCGGTATGGGCAATCACGACGAAGCAAAAAAGGCGTTGCTGCAATACCAGGAAATATTTGGTCGTGATGATTTCTACATTGAGCTTATCCGGCTCGGTGTGAAACGCGAGCAAGCGATTCACAAAGAGCTGATTGGTCTCGCAAAAGAGTGTGACGCACCACTCGTAGCGACCAATGACTGTCACTATTTCTTGCCCGACGATTACAAGGCGCACGATGTGCTTTTGTGTATTGGCACCAAGAAGACGTTGTCAGACCGGGAGCGCCTGCGCTTCGAAACGAGGCAGGCCTATTTCCGTACATCCGATGAAATGGCAAAGTTGTTTGAAGACTTGCCTGAGGCGATTTCGAACACCGGGCTGATTGCGGAAAAGTGTAATCTTCGTATTGATACCTCAGGTAAAGATGTTAAGCTGCCGACATTCCCTCGACCACAAAACTTCGCCTCTGATTTTGAGTACCTGAAGTACCTGGCCTTTGAAGGGGTTAAGCGTCGGTACGAGCGCACGCCTGGTATTGAGGAGCGGCTCAATTACGAGCTCGGCATCATCAAGAAAATGGGGCTGTCAGGATACTTTCTTATTGTCCGCGAAATTATCCAATACGCACGTGAAAACGCCATACCAGTGGGTCCTGGTCGTGGTTCTGCAGTCGGTAGTCTAACTCTGTATGCGCTCGGCATAACCGATGTCGATCCTTTGCAATACAATCTCATTTTTGAACGATTTCTCAATCCAGAGCGTTTGAGTCTCCCTGATATTGATGCCGACTTTGGTGACTCGCGCCGGGACGAAGTGATTGAGTTTATCCGTCAGCGGTATGGTGAGAAGAACGTGACCCAGGTTATTACCTTTGGCACAATGCAGGCACGCGCAGTTTTGCGTGATGTTGGCCGGGTCATGGGCATTCCGTACAGTGAAATAGACCGTATTGCTAAACTCATTCCCTTTCAGCGGAGCATTGATGAGGCGCTCAATGAGGTGAAAGAACTGAGATTACTCATTGCATCAAAAGATGAGTACAAAGAATTGGTATCAATTGCCAGGAAACTGGAAGGACTTGCGCGGCATCCAGCAACGCACGCAGCCGGGGTTGTCATTACCCCGAAAGAGCTGGTTGAATACGTCCCGCTGTACAAGAGCCCAGATAGAAAAGAGATCTCGACCCAGTATGCAAAGAACTCACTCGAGGACATTGGTATTCTCAAGATGGATATACTGGGATTACGTACGCTCACAGTGATTGACAATACACTGAAGCTCATTGGGCGACAAATCGGCGACATCCCGATCTATGATAAGGATACCTATGAGATGTTGAAACAGGGTGAAACAGTTGGTGTGTTTCAACTTGAAAGCCAGGGTATGCAGGAGATTCTCCGCAGCTTCAAACCAGAAAATTTCGAGGATTTGATTGCTGTGATTGCGCTCTACCGACCTGGTCCAATGGGTAATGTCAACCTGCAGAAGATGATCGAAAATAAGAATAACCCTGGTAAGGTCAAGTACCTACATCCTCTGCTCGAGCCCATTCTCAAAGAAACGCACGGCATGATCGTGTACCAGGAACAGGTCATGCGGATTGCGTCAGCAATTGCTGGGTTTTCAATGGCTGAAGCTGATAATCTGCGCCGGGCAATGGGCAAAAAGATTCCTGAACTCATGGCCCAAAACCGGGAGAAGTTTATTCAGAACGCACAAGCCAAGGGTGTTGCTGCCGATGTTGCCGAGACCATATTCAATAAAGTGGCGCCTTTTGCTGGCTACGGTTTCAATAAGTCGCATGCTGCAGCATATGCTGCCTTGGCAAACCAGACCGCCTATTTGAAGTGTCACTTCAAACAAGAATTTATGATCAGTTCGCTCAATAGCGAGTTACACGACACAAAGCGACTGTGGGTATTGATTCGTGAGGCACGCAGAATGGATATGGATATATTGGCACCAGACATCAACAAGAGTGACTATGGATTTAAGAAAGAAGAGCAGAAGATTCGTTATGGTCTGGGTGCGCTTAAGAATCTTGGCCGACCAATGGTTGAAGCAATACATAAAGAACGAGAACGTGGACATTTTTCTTCATTTTTTGACTTTCAGGCACGGACAAAAGGACTGAATAAGAAGTCACTCGAATCGCTCATTAAAGCAGGCGCATTTCGTGAACTTGAACCAGATACTGGCAAACTTCTTAGACTCTTCCGACGCGGCACAGTACATACAGCAATGCAGGGAGATCTGTTTCCGACTGATGCTGACAACAGCAATGCTGAGGCAGATAGTGAAGAGGCTGCAGAGGATACCATGGCCTGCCAGAAGGAAGCGTTTGGTTTCTACTTTTCTGAACACCCATTAGAGCACTTCCACGAGGAGATTTCTGCGCTCGATTTGCTCTCGATCAGCAGCCTCGACGCGCACAAAAGCGGTGAATTCATCACGATTGGCGGGTTAGTAAGCGCCAAGAAGATAAAAAAGGACAAGAAGGGCCGTAATTACGCAATTGTCAATGTTGAGGATTTTGACGGCGCCATTGACATATTCATATTTTCGGATAACTTTGAGAAGTATGCGCCACTGCTCACGGTCGATACACCGCTCATAATACGAGGTCGGGTATCAGGCGATGAGGAGCGCAAGAGCGTGCGCGCCGAGCAGATCATACCCCTGAAAGATGCTCGTAATTACTACAAGAAAGTCGTGATTAGTCTTGACCGTGCTCAGCTGCCAGACAGGAATCTTAAAGATTTGCAGCAGGTTCTTGACGCAAACAAGGGATCGTGTGAGGTGTGGTTTAAGATCAATGGGAAAATGGAATGTCGAAATTTCAGATCAAGGAGTATAAGGATCAATCCAGCTCCTGAGGTTCTTGACCAGATTAAGGGTATTGTGGGACAGAGTTCACTCCAGATTTATGGTAGCATCTAAAAGTTGATGGTACAAGCTTCAAAGACAAAGAGGTATGAACAGCACGATCGCGAGATACCTAACTTGTATGCTATTTTTCGGCACTTTTGCGCCCTATATGTGGGAGGTTAGATGATTCTCGTTTTCTATTTGTTGAGCAGCCTATACTATGTGGATCAACCGTACCCTGGTGTACCTGCGCATGCTGAGTTTGACGTCGAGCTGCGCTTTGGCCCGCAAGGAGAAATTCTGGGATTCTTTCAAATCGGCATTTGGGATAGATTCGATGTCGGTATTAGCTATGGTGCATCGAATTTCATTGGCGCAGGCGATCCTGAATTCTACGAAATACCAGGTGTGCAGGTGCGGATTATCGCTATTGAAGAAGTGCTGTTTTTACCGTCGTTCCTACTCGGATTTGACAGCCAGGGATATGGCGGCTATGATGGCGCCAGGTACGATATCATGTCAAAGGGCATATATGGTCAGTTAAGCAAGTCGTATGCCTCATCACTCATTGAGGTTGTACCGAGCATTGGCGTCAACTACGCATTCGAAGATGACCACAGATTTGATATGTTTGCGGGAATTAAAGCCCAATTTGGCACAAGTTCTGCGTTGATGGTCGATTATAGCCCTAATTTTGATGATGAACGAGATCAGGACAATGGGTATCTAAATGTCAGTCTTATGTTTATATTTTATGAGGAAAGCTTCTTTGAATTCGCCCTTCGTGACCTGCTCGACAACAGCGGCAATGATTTGCAGTTCAATCGAATGATACGAATCGGCTATGTGCAGTACTTCTAATGTTTCACGTGAAACATTGGTTCACGAGAGCTTTGTGCGTGAGCCGAAGTCTATGTAAAGGAGGTAACCATGGTGAAGGAGTTGACTGATAATGACTTCCATCAAGAGGTTGATAAGTCTAACATCCCATATCTTGTTGATTTTTGGGCGATTTGGTGTGCGCCATGTTCAATTGTTTCTCCAGCACTAGAAGAAATCAGTAAGGAATACGACGGTAAGATTCAGGTCGGAAAGGTTAATGTGGATAATGAAATAAAGACCGCTAATGAGTTTGGCATTCAGAACATTCCGACCCTCGTGATCTTTCAGAATGGCAAGGAAATAGAAAGGATAATTGGCGCTGTACCAAAGGACCATATCCTTCATAAAATACAGAAATATGTGAAATAGAGCATTGGAGGCACTGTGAAAAAACGTCAGTGGGCTGGTTTTGTAGCCCTTATGTGTATGCTCGTGTGTTCTACTAATGGTGTGCAGACCGCACAGACAGAAAATGACTTTACCCTTACCTCGATTGATGGTGAGGAAATAACCCTATCCAAGCTTAAAGGACAGGTTGTGCTCGTCGACTTCTGGGCAACGTGGTGTCCGCCGTGCAGGAACAGCATCCCTGCATTTAGCAGACTATACGCAAAATACCATGATCAGGGTTTTACTGTATTGGGCATCAGCTCTGAAGATAGATCAGCACTAGCTCGGTATCGGGACGAACACAATATTCCCTATCCCATTCTTCTCGGAACCAAGGAGGTTTTCAGGATGTACCAGGTATCGGCTATCCCAACAATGTTCATTTTTGACAAGAATGGTGTGCAAAAAAGGAAACAAGTGGGCTATGCGCCAGAAGTCGAACAGGGTCTTGTAACACTTATTGATTCGCTGCTCAAGCAATAGCTAGAAGAGGCGATATGGTTCGGCTCACCCTCAATAAAGGTTTGCAGTTCACAGTCAATGATGACCATGGCCACACCATGGTCATCGATACAAAGAAAGATGTTGGTGGATTTGATCAAGGTGTGAGGCCCATGGATCTCTTACTCGTCAGTCTTGCCGGGTGCATGGGTATGGATATTGTGAGTATTTTGAAGAAAAAAGGTGGAAAAATCGACACATTTGAGATTACTGTGAATGGAGAGCGGGCTCCAGCACACCCGAAACAGTATGAAAAGATTACGATGACGTTCCGATGCACAGGCGATTATCGCCGGGAGGATTTGCTGCGTGCTCATGAGCTGTCACGTGATAAGTACTGCGGTGCATATGCAACACTGCAGCATCCACCAGAAATTGAGAGTATTATTTAATACTTCAGTTTGGTCACCTTTGTAACCGCACAGCAATCGCCCAGCACACAGTAGTAAATACCTGCCGGCGCCTCATTGCCAGCATTATCTGTGCCATCCCAGACTATGTAGTTGGATCGTTGGATCGTTGAATTGTTGAATTGTCGGACTAGTCGGCCAGTAACATCGTAGATTCGCACCCTGCCCATCTCCAGTTCAGAACCGATCGCAAAACTAATGCACGTTCTATCCTCAAAGGGATTGGGCTGAGCACTGATTGAAGACGCACGTGCTCGGGTTGATGATTCTTCAACGCTGATTGGGTAGCCAAAGTCCGCAATGTAGATAGTGTACGAAGGGCCATATCCCTGTGTCCAAGCGAGGTACGCACCGCAGGCATTAGGGTATCGGACTGGTTCATTTATGCCAAAAACCGAGCGTACAGTACCTTGGGTCCAGCCACTCATGAAATAATAGAGGTGATAACAGATGTCAATATGCCCTGATGAATCTTCTTGCCAGTACAAGTAGGACCAGACATCATCGATGGTTGTGAGCACAGGATACGATGAACGGCCTTCTGTTGCATAGCCACCGCCATTACCGCCGACAAACGTAGCTTCGAGGTTACCCGACGTGCTGTCCTCATAGCAGAATGATAGCGTTTCCATACCTCCGTGGCCAAAGTCAAGCGACGAGTGCCGGAGCGGCATGTAGTGCGCGTACGACGTTACGCCAGACCATGTGTCACCCTGTTTGTACCGTACATGGATTTGATAGGGTGAATAGCAATCTGCATCATAACAATCCCAACACACATAGATGCGATTACTGGGGCTGAAGAGAGAAATCGAAGGATAGGAATAGGTGGCCTGTGCAGAGCCGTAATCGCTGATACGCAATGTGTCGCCAGGCATTGCGCCGGTACACGGACGGTAGTATATGTAGTCCTGGTCTCCAATTTCCTCTACCCAGACAATGTGGGCCATGAGGTGTTCGTCTGCCACCACATCAGGATTTGTTGAGTTGTTAGCGGATTCGCTAATGTTTATTGGTGGCGCCCAATCATCGAGGCAATCATAGTAGACATCGTATGTGCTGTCCGATGGATCAAACTGCTGGTAGGCGATGTGTCGGATTTCATTGTGGTAGATGTCTAATGCTGGATACAGACCTGAGCACAGAGAATACGGTGTTTGCCAGGACACGCCCATATCTATGGAACGTGTGTAGTAAATGCTGTCGTTGTCATGATACACGAGGTGAATGGTGTCGCTTGGTAGTTCGCCATTTCGCGTCGCTAGTTTGTGGCAATTACTGAATGCGGTTGCGTCTGCAGAGTGAACTGATGTCACGGGATAGCATTGGTACTGGGCCAAAGCAATGGCACAGCAGGCAATCAAACCAAACGTAGTTTTTTGTACGTACACGGTCTACCTCCACCTAATTATAGGTTCGAAAGCAGAACGTGTCAAGGGGCACATTAGTTTTTCCATCCACTCGATACGCTCAGCGCATCATTTTATCATTTTGTTAATTGACAAAATTACGAATTGATATATACTGTGCTGTGGCAAAAAAGAAAATACCAGAGGTTCGCTACCGGGCATCGCGTATCTGCCGTGCGCTCGGGAACCCAACCGCCTATGAAATCGTTCATCTTTTGGCACGTGAGAGAAGAACACCCGAACAGCTGGCGCATCTCCTCGGGGTGAGCGTACCGACGATCTCTCAATCGTTGCGCGTGCTGCGGGATTTAGACATTGTTCGCTACGAGGTGTACTGGCGCACACGTTCTTACTGGCTGAAGACGAATGCGGTCGCACCTGTTATGTCTGATCTTGAACGCCTCGTGAGAACGATTGAGCGATTGAAGTGAGAATCAATGAGAATCGATTTGTCATTTTGTTAATTAACAAAATGACAAAATAAAGGCGAAAATGGTGGTGGTTGGACATTTGGTTCCTGTTCGGGACACCTGTGGTTGTTGGTCTCGTTGTGTGTGGCTATTGGCGAGCTTGAGAAACATGAGCCTTTCTTGACATTGCGCGGTCTGGGCAGTATACTGCGAAGATGGTGAACACATTACCGCACCGGGGCGAGCTCGCCGGTCTCTGCGCTCGCATGGATCGCGAAGAATGGCACGAAACCGGCGTTGGGCTCGTTCTGAAACGTATCCCCTTTGTCGTGGTCGTGGTTGATAAAGACTATTTTAGAGAGACGAACGCCAGCGTATGGAGAAAAAATCTGTATACATTGACGAATTAACCTGCCTCTACAATCGGCAGTATCTTGAAGAAAAACAGATGCAGAAGGTCCGTGCGCTCGTCGCGCACGGTACACCTTTTTCCATTGCCATTGTTAACATCGATCACTTCACGGCGATTAATAAGGCACACGGCCACGCAAAGGGAGATGAGGTATTGAGAGAGTTCGCCCAGTTTCTCCTGCAAGAATTAAGAAAGTCAGATACGATTATTCGATACAGTGGTGATGAGTTTGTGTGTATTATGTCGAAAACAATGCATCAGGATGCAGAATGGATATATCGTAGGATTGCCAGAGCGTGCCGGAACAGGCAGTTCAGTGGTTTACCGCTTACCCTCAGCGCTGGCATTGCTGCCTTTCCCGAAGATGGAAAAACCCTACCGAACCTGCTCAAAGTTGCTCGTGGGGCTCTCGACATTGCCAAGCGGCGCGGTCGCGATCAAATCCAGGTGGTTGAGAAAAAGGCAATACAGCTACCAATAAAGATTCTGGTTGATCGCACGAACGAGAAGCGAACTCTTAAAGCAGCGGTGATCAGTGATGCAGAACAGGTCACGATTGTCCGTGTCCAGGGTTGTGTTGGGATCGGTAAGACACGTCTCGTCAAGGATGTACTCGATAACGTAACCAGGAGAGAAATCATTTGGGCAGACTGTTCACTCATTGCTGGGGGTATTTCGTACTATCCTATACGCGAAGCAATTGAGTACCGAATGATGCGGCGAGGCATTGAGGTGTTCAGAGCTGTACCTCGTGTATATCGATACGAGGTAGCAAAGATCGTGCCTGAGATAGGTAAGACAATCACTGAAGAAATTAGTGAAAAAGAGCATATGGTGGATAGGTACCGTCTCTATGAAGGTATCAAACGATTTTTTCAGGCTGGCGACTTTCCGCGCACCGTTGTTATTGATAACTTCCAGTGGATCGACAAGGCCTCCTTGGATGTTGTTGAGTACCTGGTGCGTTCACTAGCAAGAACCTCTTTTGTTTTCATTCAACGAGACGATGAGGTGAGCGATTCTGTTGATGCGTTTATGGAACGTATGGCCGCTGAAGACCGCTTCACCGATATTGCGTTGACCGTTTTTGAACGGTCAGACGTGAGCACGTGTCTCGAGGCAATACTCGGGGAAAAACCGTCAGATACGCTGACCGAATATGTCACAGAAGAAAGCGCAGGTATTCCCTATTATATTGAAGAAATCATGCGTGACTTACATTACAATCGCTACCTCGTCATTGAGGATGGCGTATGGCGGTTCAAGCAACCTCATCAGCATGTCATGCCGCACTGTTTAGAAGAAATCGCTTTGAGGAAATACCGTCGCGTCAGCAAAAAATCCCAGGATGTATTAAATATCGCGAGTGTGATTGGATGGTTTGATCCAGAAATAATACAGGAGATGGCCGCGCTTGATGAGAGTGAACTGGCCGATGTGCTGAAGACGATGGTTGGGATTGGCTTGGTTAGATACCGAGGTGAGCATTTTGAGTTCAGCGAAGACGTCAGCCGCAACGCGATATATAAGAAATGCGTTAAGGGCGTGACACTGCACAGACAAATAGCTGAGCGACTCGAGCAGCAAGCAGGTGACGAACAGCATGCCGTCCGACGACTCGCCTACCATTACTATCACGCACATGATACACGTAGAGGCGTACTGTACTGTAAGCGCGCCGCTGAACGAGCAAAGCAGCAGTACGCCTATGAGGAGGTCGTGCAGGATCACACGTGGGCCCTGGAGCTATTGGGAGATGATCAGGACGAGAAGACACTGTCCATAAAGATCGACTGTTTACAGAAAAGGGCATACGCATTGCACACTATTGGTGATTGTGAAGCAGCACTTGATGGTTTGGCCGAGGGGTTAAAATACGCACGACATCTCAATGATACAGAGAGCCAGGCGGCTATTCTCGCGCAACGGGCATTGGTGTATCACGATACGTTGCGCCACAAGGAAGCGATTGCTGAAGCGGGAAAGAGTAGAAAACTATATGAGCAAATCAACAACATCAGAGGTATTGCTGGGACGCTTACTACTGTAGCATTTTCACATCTTTCACGGACGCAAACAGACATGGCGATTGAGATGTTCACGCACGTGCTACAGCTGTATGAAGACATAGAAGACAAAAGCGAACAATCGAGAATACTGAATCAACTAGGGGCTGTGTACTTCACACGGGGTGATTGTGAACGGGCGTTAGATTACTATGAGAAAGCGCTGAATGTGGCTCACGAGGCAGAGGATACCGTAGCCATGGGTGTGGTATCTGATAGTATTGGCAACGTGTACAGAAATCTTGGCGACTACCAGCGTGCGCTTGCCTCCTATGAACGCGCCCTGGCGATAATGGTGGAACTAGGACAGCGACGGCAGGAAGCAGTCACGCGCGCAAACATTGCGATAGTGTATGATGAGTTAGGAGAGTACCACACATCTCTCGAGTACCACCACTCAGCACTGAAGATTGCCATCGAAACAGGTGACAAGCGTGGCGAAGCCCTCTCTCAAAGCAACGTGAGTGCGATCTATAGTAAACTCGGTCAGAACCACACGAGCCTGCACCTGTTTGAGAAATCATTAGCGATTGCACGTCAGTATGGATTCCGTGTCCTTGAGGTTCACATACTTTCTCACATCGGACACGTACACTACCTTATGGGGGACTATTCTCAAGCCTTTGAGAAATCCCGCCAGGCAGAAGAACGTGCTCAGAACGTGCACGCCGGCCGAGAGGTGTTTCATAATGCATTGGTTCTTGCTGTCCTACACATGGCCGTGGATGAGACAGATAGGGCAAAGCAGTACATGGAGAGTGCATACAAAATAGCCAGCCACCTTTGCTCACGACGTATGCGCTTCAGCATTCAGACGCTGCTGTGCGATTACTACCTGACCGTACGTGATAACGATACCTATAAGCAAACCATGCAGCAGCTTCGGCAAACGGCGAAAACGCCGCTACCTGTACCAGAAGAAGCGACTTTGAACCTACTCAGCGGGCGTTACAACCTGCAAACCGGTAAAGCAAGCAAAGCCCGCACGCTCTTAGGACGCTCCCTAAAGGTTTTTAAGGAGCTCGGCGAGCAGCAAAAGACTGGCGAAATACACTACTACCGCGCAATACTGGAGCACAAGAAGGGCGATTCACAGAAGGCAAAGAAGAGTATCAAAAGGGCTTTAGAGATTTTCAATGCCATCGGTGCCCACGCCTGGAGCGATAAAGCACGTAAGGTCCTCAATGGTATGCAGTAGGCACGGAAGCGTGGGGCTCGTGACAATTCAGCAATGCATGTGTTACATCGCTGGACACAATCGCACTGAACTGCTTGACGAATGAGTATGTTCTCGGTATTATCTAAACGCCTGTCTGCGTACGAGTTTGTGTCCGGCGCTTATAGTGCGCAATACTTACATGCCGAATCGGGACGTGTTATCACTGCCTTGGTTACGAAAGGAGTACTGCTTTTCTTGTCTGGATTGACACCGTTCATTTGACATCGAACAAGGCGCGGTCATTGATACGCAAATCAAAGATGGTTGGGATCAACAAGCGACGAATCAGGCGAGAAGCCGGGAAGTTTGTTTTTCTATTACTATTTTGTGCAGTTACCTAAAGCAATGAGTAAGAACGATGAGGAGGAGTTATGAAGAGACTCACGATATTTGTACTGGTCAGTACGATACTCTATGCTGCCGGGGATAGCTCATTCCGGTTTGCGGTGATTGGTGACCGCACCGGTGGCTGCGTTGCCGGTATCTTTCCCGAGGTCATTGATGAAATCAATCTTTTCGCTCCTGATTTTGTCGTGTGCGTTGGTGACCTCATTCACGGGTACACCAGTGACACAATGTCTCTCCATGCACAGTGGGATACACTGATCGGAATGGTCGAGCAGCTTACGTGTCCATTCTACTATGTCGCTGGTAATCATGATATCAATAATGAAATTGATCGTGCAATCTATGAGGCACGGACTGGTGTCAAACGTTACTATTCGTTTGACTATGCAAACAGTCACTTCATCATTCTCGACAATACAATGACGTATTGGACTCCACCACAGGAAATGGATGAAGAGCAGATGCAGTGGTTGGAAAGCGATCTTCAGAAGAACAAAGGTGCAGCTAACATTTTTGTGTTCTACCATATCCCGACGTACCTGTACGCGCTACAGAATGACACAACCGAGCCGCTCATGGAGCTGTTTGACGAATATGGTGTCCGCGCTGTGTTCACCGGCCACCATCACCAGTATTCTTACTACAACCGAAATGTAACAGAGTATGTTAACGTCGGTAGCTCGGGTGGTGGTATGGGTACCCAGGACTTTGGCCGGGGGCACTTCTATCACTTCCTGTTTGTGACCGTGAAGGCCAGTGACAATACCATTGCGGTCATTCGCAAAGATAATGTGTTTGAGCGGAATGTGCTGACGGCGAGTGACTTGCAGCTGATCGAACGGGTTGATGAAGAAGCCGTGGAGATCGCGCCGTTTGCGGTGGGTGATGGTGACCGTAATGTATCGTACGATATTGTTGCAGCAGTGCACAACTTCGGTCCCGATTCAATTGTGCAGCCGGTGACGTGGCACTTTGATGCATCACGGTATACTGTCTCACCGACTGAGATGTCTTTGAACATTGCCTCTGATGCCACGGCGCGGTATGCATTCAAGGTCACGGTTCATGACGGCGCTCAGATTTTCCCGATACCGCACTTTACATTTCTTTATCCCTTTACCTATGGTAAGGCATGCACTTCGTACGCGTACCTTCCTATCAAACGTCTCAAGAAGGTGATGAGAGTGAAATCAGCGCCCGTGATTGATGGAAAACTTGAAGCACTGTGGCAGAAAGCCATCCCGATTACGCACTATGGAAGGTATGATTGGCAGCCAGACCCGCTGGAGGATCGGACCGAGGTGTATCTGTGTCATGATTCAGACAATCTGTACATTGCTGCCCGCTGTTTTGAGCGCGATTTTTCGCAACTGACTGCTGAGGCAACTGAACACGACGGCGTGACCTACCTTGATGATAATCTTTGGTTTTTCTTTGATACGGACCTGGACCAGCAAACATACTATCAGGCGATTATCAACAGTAACGGTGTGGTTTTTGATCGGTTATGCAGTCTCATTGACGGAGAAAGCACGAGAGACCTCTCGTGGAACGGGCCGTGGGAGGTCAAGTCAGGCAGAGAAAATGGTGCGTGGGTACTGGAGATCAGAATTCCGAAGAAAGAGCTTGCACCATACAGCGAAGAACAGTGGGGCTTCAATTTTCGGCGCCTGCAGACGCGGGTCAATGATGCGGCCTACTGGTCACTGCCGTTCTACCACGACCCGACGACATTTGGACTGCTCGACTTTCAGTAAGACGCGAATCTACGCGAATTACTGACATAGAATAACGCTGATATACGCGAATCACATGTAAACGCGAACTGCGGGAGAGGCTTCCGAGCCTCGATATTCACGACTGGGAAGTCGCTCCCACAAAGTGAGGGATTAGAAAGAACTAAGAAGCAGTATGTAGCTAAGTAGTATAATTGTAACTATTCCAACAATCCAACTATTCAACCAACGACGTCCGGCGCCACTGCTTCTCAATGCGGGCAATCTTGTCAACGCGACGTCGGTGTCGGCCGCCGCTAAATGGGGTTCTGAGCCACGTATTGACGATCTTTTCTACATTTTTTTTACGGTAGGGTCGGCCACTCAGGACAAGCACATTGGCGTTATTGTGCTGCCGGCTGAGTCGTGCATCACGCACTGTACGGACAAGAGCAGCATAGATGCCAGGGAATTTGTTGAGGGTAATTGCTGCGCCGATTCCTGTACCACAGGCAAAAATTCCTTTTTTTTGGCTTTTTTTCTTAACTGCGCGGGCAACTCGTTGGGCATAGTCAGGGTAATCAACACTCTTTCTACTGTTGGTGCCGACATCCTCAATCCGGTAGCCTTTCTTGCTAAGAAGTGTTTTGATAAATTCCTTGATGCCAAATCCAGCGTGGTCACAGCCAATGACAATGATTGGTTTTCTTGTCATGCATTCCTGCCTTGTCTGCGAGTTCAGGATTGTGTAAACCTGTGATTCATAATCCTTTTGCCTTGGTTTCAATTGACTGTATCAGCGAATCGAATGATTTCTCGAACGCGACAACGCCGGCCTCAAGTAGATTCTCGCACACGGTATTGATGTCGATACCAAAGGTAGATAATTCGTCAATAATTCTCTGCGCCTCCGTGACATCACCGGTCAGCGCCTCTCTGACAACACCATGATCGATGAATGCGTTGATTGTCTTCTCCGGTACGGTGTTGACTGTGCCTTTGGCAATCAGCTCACTGACATATTTAATGTCGCTGTACGCGGGATTCTTGGTACTCGTCGACCCCCATAGCACACGTTGCACATTGGCACCGGTTTGCTGCAATTGTGTGAATTCCGCGCTCGAGAATGTGTCGAGATACTTCTTGTAGATTATTGCAGCATTAGCAACTGCTGCAGTGCCCTTCAGTTTTTCGAGTCTTGTGTTTCTGGACGTATCCTTGCCCATTTTTGCTTCGAGCATATCATCTGTCGCCGTATCAATCCGGCTGACAAAAATGCTCGCGACCGAACGCACGGTACGGGCATTTCCTCGCCTCTGTAGTAGC
>Ga0111198_1062_pt1 | contig 15953 bp, 17 predicted proteins | sample DeeMarSWOR324_28_FD_80370 | JGI IMG/M metagenome (GOLD analysis project Ga0111198, IMG submission 80370) | candidate division WOR_3 bacterium SM23_60
CCCTGACCGCTACCTAAATCTTTGATAGTGCCTGGTCAAGATCGGCAATGAGATCTTTTGCACTCTCAAGTCCGACCGATATTCTTACAAAACCCGGCTTAATACCGCTTTCTGCTAATCCTTCATCAGTATACGTGGAGTGCGTCATCGATGCAGGATGCTCAATCAGTGTATCAACGTCACCAAGACTGACAGCGATGATACACAACTTGACTGAATCCATGAGCTTCTTGCCGGCTGCCTTCCCTCCCTTTACGTCAAAGCCGAGCATACCACCGAATTTCACCATCTGTTTGCGTGCTGTTTTGTGCCCTGGATCGGTCGGTAAACCAGGATAGTATACTCTTTCAACCTTCGGGTGTCGCGTCAAGAACTCTGCTATCTTCATTGCGTTATCACAATGTCTCTCCATACGTACGGCAAGTGTTTTAATGCCGCGAAGTACGAGCCACGCATTAAATGGCGAATTCGAGCCGCCAATTTCCTTTGCGTTATTCCACAGTTCTTTTATGAAATCTTTCTTACCAACAACGGCACCGCCGATAATATCGCCATGTCCGCCTAAGTACTTTGTCATCGAATGTGTTACTACATCAGCACCTAGCTCGATTGGACGCTGGAGGTACGGCGTGGCAAAGGTATTGTCAACACAAACAGGTACACCCTTCTTGTGCGCGATTTCCACACATCGTTCGATGTCAATGACTTTGAGTGTTGGGTTTGCAGGGGTTTCAATAAATACTAGCTTTGTTTCTTTTGTTACGGCCTTTGCATATTCATCAATGTCTGCGGCGTTGATAAAGGTAACCGTGATGCCTAACCGCGGTAGTATGCTGCTCAAAAGGGCGTAGGTTCCTCCGTAAATAGTATTATCCGAGATAATGTGGTCGCCTGCCTGCGCCGCAGTCACCACAAGATTAAAGATGGCGGACAGTCCGGATGAAAATATCACGCCTGCCTCGGTTGATTCGAGTGTCGCGAGTTTACTCGCGAGCAGATCTATTGTGGGATTACTGAGCCGCGTGTAAATGTACCCTTCTTCTTCACCGCTAAAAAGACGCGCGCCGTGATCAGCACTCTTGAAAGCAAATGTTGACGTCTGATAGATTGGCGGAGACACTGCTCCTGTTTCTTTATCAGGATGCTGTCCACCGTGCACAATCTTCGTTTCAATGTCCATTATTCCCCCTTATGAGAAATGCGTAAAACACCTATTTGCTTCAAAACTTGAATACGAATAACGAGCAGCATACACACTGCGTACCCGCCTCAGTATAGTTGTTACGTCACGAAAAGCGCACATCGGATCACTCGGTCAACTCGATCAGCACACCGCCTGTGCTCTTGGGATGAATAAAGGCGATTCTCTTACCCGATGCGCCAAATCGTGGTTTTTCATCAATCAACACAATGCCTTTTGCTCTCATATCTGACAAAACTTTTTCGATATCTGCCACTTTAAAGCACAGATGGTGTACGCCTTCTCCCCTCTTGTCGATGAATTTCCTCACTGTACTATCGTCACCCAGTGGCTCAAGTAGTTCAATGTTCACATCGCCAACAGGTAGCACAGCGACCCTGACTTTCTGATCAGGTACTTCCTCAATTGCCCGAAGCTCAATGCCGAAACACTGCTGCCAGGTTTTCAGTTTCTCATCAATGCTACTGACTGCTATGCCGATATGATCTAGTCGCATTCGCTCCTAAGTAGTCAGTAGAAAGTAGACAGTATACGACGTCTTTGTTGACCACACGTTTTCTGCATTCAATCCCTGAGTTTGCTGATGAGAGAGTGCAGCATAGCCTGTACCTCATCCAATTGTTCCAATCTCTTTGTGATGGTCTTTGCCGGGAGAAACCCTTTGCAACGTCTATACCGCCCTTTACTTTCATAAGCGGATCCGCGTGACATTCTGAAGAAGTGTTTCAACTCTTTACCGGCTTTTCTGCCATAACCCTCTTCCATATTTGCACATATCGAATCTATGCTTCTTACTTGCTGCCGAGCCAACTCTCGACCTGCAAGTTTCTTTCTGAGTAGCGGTAAGGCTTCATTGACGAAATCATCAAACAACTTCATTGCTTTCTGATATACTATGAAATCTTCTACTCTTCTTACCTTCTGGTATTTCACTGACTACTGGCTACTGACTACTGTTCACTTTTATAACAGCTGCCGTTTCTTTGCTTCTTCCTCCAGATTCTGTTTGAAATCCGGATGCGCGATACTGATCAGAGCTTCAGCGCGCTGCCGAAGATTCTTACCGTGCAGGTAGGCGACACCGTATTCGGTCACGACATAGTGTACGTCGGCACGAGTTGTTACGACTCCGGCACCAACCTGCAAGGTCGGAACGATTTTCGAAATCTTACCACCCTTTGCCGTCGCCGGCAGGGCAATGATCGGTTTTCCTCCTTTTGACTGTGCTGCACCGCGGATGAAATCGACCTGCCCGCCAAAACCAGAGTATATTTTTGTACCGATCGAATCAGAACAAACTTGACCAGTGAGATCGACTTCGATCGCCGAGTTTATGGCAACCATTTTCTCGTTCTGCCTCACCACGAATGGATGGTTTGTGTATTCTGTTGGGTGCGTTTCAAATACTGGATTGTTGTCAATTGCTTCATAGAGGTTCTTGGTTCCGAGATAGAATGTCGCAATCACCTTGCCCGGGTGTAGAGTCTTTTTCGCGCCAGTAATTACGCCCGCATCGATCGCCTCAACAATGCCGTCGGAAACCATTTCTGTGTGCACACCGAGATCTCGTCTATCAAACATTGCCTTCAGCGCTGCGTTCGGAATACCACCAATGCCCAGTTGCAGCGTCGAACCGTCTTCCACGAGGCCCGCAATGTATGTGCCGATTTTTTTCTCGACCTCGGTGAACGGGACCGGCGTAAGTTCCGGGATTTCCTGAGAGATTTCGACCACTTTCGCAACCCGAGAAACGTGAATGAAGGAATCGCCCAGCGTGCGGGGCATTTTCTCATTGACCTGGGCAATCACTATTTTGGCAGTTTCTGCCGCGGCCATTGATGCGAGACACTCCACACCATAGCTCATGAATCCGTGTTCATCAGGAGGAGAAAGGTGCATAAATGCAACATCAATGGGTAGTTCGCCAGAACGGAACAGCATTGGTATCTCATAGAGAAACACGGGGATGTAATCAGCCCGTCCCTCATTCACCGCCGCGCGATCAGCAGGACCAACAAAAAGTGAATTGTGTCTGAAATGTCCTTCCATTCCTGGCTTAGATAGAGGATCATCGCCAAACAGCAAGACGTGCGCCACTTCCACATCATGCAGTTCATCTTTCCTCTGGGCAAGCGCTTCCATGAGCTTGAATGGTGTTGCAGCATTCCCACTAATGTATATACGATCTTTGCTTTTCACTACTGAAACCGTTTCGTCGAGAGAGCAGATCTTCTTCTTGTAGGAGTCAAACCAGCTCATGGTAAATACTCCTTCCTTATCAAACCGTTCTCTGCATACATACCACTTTTCAGAACACTGTTTTCCTTCAGCGCCTGGTTCAAACCGAGTTCACACATGATTTTCAGATACGGATACGTGCTGGATGTTATTGTGTGCGTTGCCGTGCGGGCGACAAGGGTAGTAGCATTCGGCATACAGAAATGCCTTACACCGTCTATGGTATAGATGAACTTGCCGCTCGGTGATATCTTGGAAGTCTCTGCGCATCCACCCTGGTCAATCGAAAAGTCGATGATGACAGAACCACTTCTCATCTTCTTGACCATTTCTCTTGTGATGAGAATGGGCGACCGCTTGCCGGGTACCAAGACCGCACAGATGATAACGTCAGCGTAGGGAATGAGCATCGAAATGTTGTGTCTAGTGGCAAACATTGTAGTCACTTTCATACCCGCGGTGTGGCATGCTAAGTAATCGAGTCGGTCGCGCTCAATGTCGAGCACGTGCACATTTGCGCCAATGCCGGCGAAGGAGCGCGCGGCGTTGCAGCCCAGTGCACCGGCACCGAGAATCATGACCTCGGCCGGTGGGATACCAGGGATTTCGTAACCAATAAGTGTAATCTTCTTCTCTCTCACGATCTGAATGAAGTCTTTCCGTGCCGTTACGAGGTGAATAAACCCCATAATGGTTTGACCTTCCTTGATGCAGTCATATTCTTCCTGTTGCGGTCTCCTCACTTTGAGCACAACATCTGCCCTGCGGTACGCCTCTTCTTTAGTGTAGACAACGGTCGCGCCGGCTCGTTCGTAGTCGAGATCTGAAAAGCCAGCATTTTCACCAGCCTTACTCTCCACATACACCTTGATGTCGTGCGACATCAATTCATTGACACCCATTGGCGACAAACCAACTCGATACTCGGGTGTGCCCTTAAAAGGCGGCAATTCCTTTGGAACACCAAAAATCATCTGGCACGCTCCTTATGATAAATGCCTAAAAGTCCAAAATGCCTACATCCCCAAATGGCAAGAACATCTAACCATCTGGAATACTCACTTGAGACACCTGAAGATTATAGTCGAGAGTATCTTAATAAGCTCTACAGATTCTTCATGGTGTGGTGAAACTGTATTTTTCGTGAGCAACCTACGATCAATAATCATCCTTAGCCAGTATCTTGTTTCTTTTGCCTCCTTGAAAGCAATATCAACCTTGTGTACAAAATCATTCAACGTTAAGGATCCGTCTGCTTCTTCAAGATTAGCGCCAACAGATGTTCCTGACTTACACAACTGCCTCCGGACTAACCGACCTTCCTCTGTATTCGGCAGAAGTGCAGCCAGTTTGATAATATTCATAGCAAATCTGTACGTCCTATCTTTCAATTCGTCACCAATGCTATATTTTTTCTGCTGTTTTCTAGGCATTTAGGTATTTAGGCAATTTAGGTATTTTTCATATAACTTTCGTTTCCTTGTATTCGCCATAGACATTCCGTAATGTATCAGACACTTCGCCGATAGTTGCGTACGCCTTCACACATTCGAGGATCGGCTGCATTAAATTCGTACCAGCGAGAGCAGCCTCCTCTAATCTCTTGAGTGTGACTCTCACCTTCGCATTGTTCCGTTCACGCCTGATCTTTCTCAACCGTCGGATTTGCTTTCTCACTGCTTGCGGAGACACGGTGAGGGTCGAAAGTTTCCCTGTTTTTTCCTCGGTCACGAACCGATTCACACTGATCACGCTTTTTGCCCCACGCTCGATTGCTTTCTGATACTCATACGCGCTTTTGTGGATTTCCTTCTGAAAGTAACCACGCTCAATCGCGGCTAGTGCACCACCCATTTCTTCAATTTTCTTAAGGTACGCGCGCACCTCATGCTCAATGCGATTTGTCAGAGATTCAACATAGTACGAACCGCCGAGCGGGTCAACCGTTTGAGGAATATTGCTCTCGTATGCGATAATCTGTTGAGTACGCAGTGCCAGTTTGACGGCATCCTCAGTCGGCAGGGCAAGTGCTTCATCACGGGAATTCGTATGCAAGCTCTGCGTGCCGCCCAGCACCGCGGCGAGTGCTTGGAAGGCAACACGTATCGCATTATTGTCAGGTTCCTGGGCAGTGAGGGTTGCGCCTGCAGTCTGCGTATGAAACCGTAACATGCAGGATTTGGGATTGCGTGCCTTGAACTTGTCTTTCATGATGTACGCCCAAATACGTCGCGCCGCTCTGAATTTTGCAATCTCCTCGAAAAAATCGTTGTGGGCATTGAAGAAAAATGAAAGTCGTGGCGCAAATGAATCGACATCAAGCCCCCCGCGCTCGATCGCATATTGAACATACGTGATTGCGTTGGCGAGTGTAAATGCGAGCTCCTGTACAGCGGTAGCACCAGCTTCGCGTATGTGATACCCTGAGACAGAAATGGTATTCCACTTCGGAACGTACGTGCTGCAGTACTCGATAATATCTACAGTGATTTTGATAGATGGAGCGGGCGGGTAGATGTACGTGCCGCGCGCAATGTACTCTTTAAGCAGGTCGTTCTGGACAGTCCCGGCAATTCGAGATATCGGCACACCCTGTTTCTCAGCGACCGCGATATACATTGTGAGGAGCACAGCAGCGGTGGCATTGATGGTCATTGACGTGCTCACCCGGTCCAGCGGTATGCGGTGAAACAGCATTTCCATGTCCGCGAGCGTATCAATGGCGACACCGGTCTTGCCAACCTCGCCAGCAGCGAGTGGGTTGTCAGAATCATACCCCATCTGCGTCGGTAAATCAAACGCTACTGATAGCCCAGTCTGACCCTGGCTGAGCAAATACTGATAGCGACGATTCGATTCCTCGGCCGTAGCATACCCTGCATACTGGCGCATGGTCCAGAGCCGTCCGCTGTACATTGTCGGGTAGACACCACGTGTGAAGGGAAACGTACCCGGGTCACCGAGGTCTTTTTCGTAGTCAAAATCGCGTATATCTTCAGGTTTGTAGAGCATGTTAGTGAATAATCATTAGCTTCTCTCTACTATTTACTGACTGGCCTTTCTTCACGAGAATCTGTTTGACAATACCATCTTTCGGCGCTTTGATTTCATTCTGCATCTTCATTGCCTCAACGACAATGAGTCCTTGGCCTGCGCTCACCGTATCACCTTCGTTCACTTCCACCTCTATGACAAGACCGGGCATAGGCACGGTTACCGTGATTTCCTTTTTCTCGCTCGCCGCGGGACTTGCCTTCATCAGTTTATGAATATGTTTATCAACAACCTCGGTAGCGAATTCTTCCTCATTGACCATAATATGGTTCTCAGCATCAAAGACGACATTGTAGAGTTTATCTTTGATGATCAAAGACATCTGCGAACCGAGAAGGGGTGCAGCAATTTCAGCGTGAATTTCTTTTTTGTTTACGCGAACGACAAAAACATTTCCTCGTCTTTCGATCGTCAGTTCGTACTCTCGGTCATCAACTTTAACGATGTAATTCATGTTACATCCTCTTCATCATCATCTGACGACCAAACATCTTCCAGTGGTTGGTCGCAGAACGCCGTTGAACGGTTCTCACACTCGTACGTTGTTCCTGCACTATTTTGCCGATAGCTGCCGCAATTGCTGCGATTTCATAATTTTGCTTCGCATACGTTACCTTACCGAGCAGACGGTCAATGAACGTCGTGTCATACTCACCAGCAATGAAATTACTGTTGTTCATGACCAGTGTATGAAAAGGAATTGATGTCTTGATCCCCCTGATAACGGTTTCACTGAGTGCGCGCGTCATACGCACTATCGCTTCCTTTCGCGTAGGAGACCAGACAAGCAATTTGGCAATGAGCGGGTCATAGTAAATTGGGACTTCAAACCCCTCGTAAATGCCGCTATCAAAGCGCACGCCAGGCCCTCCCGGCTCAATGAGTTCAAGAATCCTACCGGTTGAAGGGGCAAAGTTGTTTTCGGGATCCTCCGCTGATATACGGCACTCTATTGCCGAACCACGCATGACGATACCGTCCTGTTTCAATCTCAGTTTCTCATCTGCGGCAATGTGAAACTGCTCTTTCACAATATCAATACCGGTGATAAGTTCAGTGACGGGATGTTCCACTTGCAGCCTCGTATTCATCTCAAGGAAATAGAAATGTCTGTTACTGTCGACCATGAATTCAACGGTGCCGGCATTGGTGTAATTTGATGCTTGCACTGCCTTAACCGCAGCCGCGCCCATTTCTTGCCGCAGTTCTTCAGTCATGATCGCTGATGGTGATTCCTCAATGAGCTTCTGATGCCGACGCTGAATCGAACACTCACGCTCAAACAGGTGTACAACATTGCCATGATTATCAGCAAGAATCTGAAATTCAATATGGCGTGGTGCATCGAGAAACTTCTCAACAAAAATAGTTGGATTGCCGAATGCAGATCGTGCCTCGCCAATCGCCTGCTTCATTGAGGCAACGAGGTCTTTCTGCGCTCTGACAACACGCATACCCTTGCCGCCGCCACCCCCCGCCGCCTTGATGAGTACGGGAAAACCAATCTCCTCGGCAACTGTGAGTACTTCTTTTTCTTGGGTGATCGCACCATCACTGCCCGGTATCACTGGTATACCGGCTTTGCTCATTGTTTTCTTTGATGCAATCTTATCTCCCAAAAGCTCAATTGCCTGTGATGTTGGACCAATGAAAACAATGCCGTTCGTTTCACACGCCTTGGCAAATTCCGTGTTCTCAGCGAGAAATCCATAGCCCGGATGAATTGCTTCAGCGTGCGTTTTCTTGGCAATGTCAACTATCTTCTCTATGTTAAGATAGCTCTCGGTCGCCGGAGCTGGCCCCAGGTAGTGAACCTCATCAGCGTAGCGCGTATGCAGCGCGACACGGTCGGCGTCAGAGTACACGGTCACCGAAGAAATGCCCATCTCGCGGCACGCCCTGAGCACGCGCACAGCAATCTCTCCGCGATTTGCGACTAGGATTTTCTTAAACATACGTCGTACCTCGAAATCCGAACATATGGTTCAAGGATTAGGGTTAGGAAGCTTGAGAAATTAACATTTCCAGCATCCTCACCTTGACCCAATAACCATTTATTAGAGCATATTACAATGGTATATTCCCGTGTTTCTTGGGTGGGTTCGTGTCACGTTTGTTTTCGATCATATCGAGCGCTTCAATGATACGCGGTCGCGTCTCTGACGGTCGAATAACCGCATCAATGTACCCTTTGCTCGCAGTAACAAACGGGTTGGCAAACTTCTCGGTGTATTCATCAATCAGCTGCTTCTCAACGGCTTTTGGGTCTTTGGCTTCTTTGATCTGCTTCCGGTATAGTATTCTCACAGCGCCGTCAGGACCCATGACCGCAATCTCTGCACTTGGCCACGCATAGTTAATATCCGCACGAGTATGTTTAGAACTCATAACACAGTAGGCGCCGCCGTACGCCTTCCGTGTAATTATCGTAACCCGTGGCACTGTGCTCTCACAGAATGCATACAGGAGCTTCGCGCCATTCTTAATAACGCCACCCCATTCCTGCGCCGTCCCCGGCAGGAATCCGGGCACGTCAACAAACGTTACGATCGGTATGTTAAAACAATCACAGAAACGCACGAAACGCGCACCCTTCATGGCTGAATTCATTCCGAGAACACCAGCGAGAACGGCTGGTTGATTTGCAACAATTCCAACTGCCCGGCCGTTGAACCGCGCAAATCCAACAATAAGGTTTGGTGCATAGTACTTGTGCACTTCCAGAAACTCCCCGTGATCAACAATGTGCTTAATGACCTCAAGCATGTCATACGGTTTGTTCGGGCTGTCCGGGATAATGGTATCGAGTTCTTTATCCATGCGATTGATATCATCACTTGATTCAATAATCGGTGGATCATCAAGATTGTTCTGCGGAATGTAAGAAAGTAGCTTTTTGATGAGATCGATGCATTCAACTTCTGAATCAACCGCGAAGTGTGCAACGCCGGATTTTTCATTGTGAACCATTGCACCACCCAAGTCCTCATACGTTACGTCCTCATGAGTCGCGGCTTTAACAACATCGGGTCCGGTCAAGAACATAAATGAACCCTTGACCATGATGACGAAGTCGGTCATCGCGGGTGAGTATACAGCACCACCCGCACACGGTCCCATGACTGCAGAAATCTGTGGCACAACGCCTGAAGAAAGTACATTCCGTAAGAACACGTACGTGTAGCCAGCAAGGCTATCTACTCCCTCCTGGATTCGTGCACCACCCGAGTCCTTGAGGCCGATAATTGGGCACCCCATTTTCGTTGCGAGATCCTGCAACTTAACAATCTTCTCTGCGTAGGCCATGGAAAGGGATCCACCGAAAACAGTGAAATCCTCCGAGAATATGCAGATCGGCCGGTCGTTGACTCTACCATATCCAGTGACCACGCCGTCACCAAGGATCTTCTTTTTATCCAGGCCAAAATCAGGGCAGCGGTGCGTGACAAACTTGTCAGTCTCACGGAATGATCCCTTATCAAGGAGCAGATCAATGCGCTCACGTGCTGTAAGCCTTCCTCTATCGTGCTGTGCTTGTATCCGTGCCTCGCCACCACCGAGGATCACTTGTTTCTCTAGTTCCTCCAAATGTTTCAGCTTATCTTTACCTTTCATTTCCACTCCTCTTCCTTGATTTTCTCAACACATTTCTTTCCCTCCTTATCCAGCACATAAGTAAACGGTGCGACAGGATCATGTTCGAAGATGAGCAGCCAGTGTTCGTTGGCTGCTTGCTCGAGGATTTTTCTCTTAGTCTCAAGTATGTCCACCGGATACAAGTCATAACCCATAATGTAGGGAAGGCGGACATGTGATGCAGTTGGAATCAAATCCCCGCAATAGAATGCCTTCTTACCAGCGGACTCAATGAGCACAGACTGATGGCCTTGCGTATGTCCAGGTGTTGGTATGACCGTAACACCCTCACTAATAGTATGTTCACCAGCAACGAGCATAAGCTGGGCTGCGCTCTTCAGTGGCTCGAAATTCTCTTTGAGATAGCTCGCCTTTGTCCGTTCGTTGGGATTCATTGCAGCTGCCCACTCTTGCGCTTGGATTACGTACTGTGCGTTCGGGAATGTCGGTATGTACGAACCATTCTTCTCGATCGTATTACCACCGCAGTGATCAAAATGAAGGTGCGTATTTATCACAAAGTCAATCTCTTCAGGTTCGATACCAACATTGCCCAACGATTGAACGAGACCGTGCTCGCGTTCAACGCGGTACATGTCTTTGAAACGCTCTTTGAGCTTCGCGCCAACCCCGGTGTCGACAAGTATTTTTCTTGCTCGTGTTTGTATGAGCAGGCAGTTGAGACCCAGCTTGATGCGGTTCAACTCATCAGCAGGATTCAATTTGTTCCACAAAACCTTCGGCACAACGCCGAACATTGCACCACCGTCAAGCCAGAATGAACCGTCAGAAACGATTGATAAGGTAAAGGCACCTAACTGCATATAGTGTTCTATTTTTTTCTCTTCTTGCTTTTTGTGATCTTTTTCCTTCGGCCTGCCGTTGTCTTTCTTTTGCCGGCTGGCTTCTTCTTCCTCACTGCTTTCGTGCTGCTCCTGCTTGCTACATTGTTTTGTATCCATTCAACAATTTCAGTCGTCGGTGTACCTGGACCGAACAGCTTCTTAATACCTTTCTTCTCTAATTTTTTGATATCTTCGCTCGGTATAATGCCGCCCCCTATGACCACAATATCTCCAGCTTTTCTTTTTTTCAGAAGCGTGAGCACCTTTGGAAACAGTGTCATGTGGGCACCAGATAGTATTGACAATCCAACAACATCGACGTCCTCCTGAATCGCCGCCTCGACAATACTCTCACATGTCTGGTGCAGACCAGTATAAACAACCTCCATTCCTGCGTCCCGTAATGCCGCAGCGACGACTTTCGCACCTCGGTCATGTCCGTCAAGACCTGGCTTACCGACAAGGACACGGATTTTTCTACTCATACAACCCCCTACATGAGAAACTCTAAATCCGAAAAGATGGTTTACGGGTAAAGGTTGGGAAACCGGGTATACTCACGGTTGCGTTTTCGGTTGCGAAATGTGTTTCGTTAGACGGTTGCGAAACGCGGAAACCGAAACCGTTTCGCCTTTCGAAACCGCTAAACGCCAACATAGTCTTGTTGTTTCTAGCATCTTAACCACAACCAATTGCCCCCTTCATTCGGATTTGGAGTTTTGTGTTTCGAATTTGCTAAAATATGATTGGTTCTTTGTACTCACCAAATTCTTCTTTCAACGTGCTGCACATCTCTCCGAGTGTTGCATAGGCACGCACACAGTCGAGAAGACGGGGCATGAGGTTCTCACCGTTTGCGGCTGCAGTGCGGAGTGCTTTGAGTGTCTGTTTCACCGTTCGGCTATTACGTTCCTTCTTGACATTCCTCAGTGCTTTCTTCTGATCAAGCTCAACCTGTTTCGGAATTTTCAGTATTTCAATATCGGGTTTTTCTTCCTCGGTGAATATGTTCACACCAACGTGATATTTCTCTTGCTGCTCTAACTTTTTCTGATACGTGTAGGCACTGCGTGAGATTTCGCGCTGGAAGAATCCTTTTTCGATTGCGGCAACAACACCACCCAAACGGTCGATCTTCTGAAAGTATTCATACGCACCCTTCTCAAGCTGATTCGTCAACGCCTCAACAAAGTATGCACCACCGAGTGGGTCAATCGTGTTACTGACGCCGGTCTCGTAGGCAATCAACTGTTGTGTCCGCAGTGCGATTTTCACAGCCTTTTCGGTTGGCAGCGCGTAGGTCTCATCCATTGAATTCGTATGCAGTGACTGCGTACCGCCGAGCACTGCGCTGAGTGCCTGAAAGGCAGTACGCATAATGTTGTTTTCAGGCTGCTGGGCGGTGAGGGTGCACCCGGCAGTCTGTGTGTGAAATCTCATCAGGTAGGAACGCGGGTTTTGCGCATTATATTTGTCCTGCATCAGGCGCGCCCATATCCTCCGCGCGGCACGGTACTTAGCAATCTCTTCAAAAAAATCAAGATGTGAGTTGAAGAAAAATGAAAGACGAGGTGCAAACCGATCAACATCCAAACCCGCCTTCATGCCATACTCAACATAGGTAAAGCCATTCTTCAAGGTGAACGCAAGTTCTTGCAGGGCAGTCGAACCTGCTTCGCGGATGTGGTAGCCAGAGATCGAGATTGTATTCCACTTCGGTACGTGTTTGGAACAGTACGCCATAATGTCCGTAATGATCCTCATCGATGGTTCAGGCGGGTAAATCCACGTTTTCTGCGCCTGGTATTCCTTAAGCATATCATTCTGAATCGTGCCGGTCAGCACATTCGGTGGGATGCCCTGTTTTTCACCCACGACGATATACATTGCGAGAAGCATCGACGCCGGTGGATTAATGGTCATAGATGTTGAAATTTGGTCAAGCGGTATGTCGGCAAACAGTATCTCCATATCGCGCAGTGTATCAATTGCCACACCACACTTACCAACTTCTCCGTGAGAAAAGGGGTCATCCGAATCACGACCGTACAGTGTCGGAAAATCAAAAGCAACTGACAGCCCTGTTTGTCCGTGCTTCAAGAGATACTTGTAGCGTCTATTCGTATCTTTGGGAGTGCCAAATCCCGAGAACTGCCGCATTGTCCACAAACGACCACGATACATGTTTGAATAGACGCCGCGCACAAAAGGAAACTCGCCAGGATATCCGAGGTCCCGGTCGTAGTCGAAGTTCTGAAGACTAAGAGGAGTATACAGTGGATTTATCGGAATACCCGAAACTGTCGTAAATTCATCATCCCGTTCCTTGCAGGTTTTGACCTTTTTCTCCCAAATATCTTTTTTCATACCACCTCCCTTGGGGTCTTCACGATTCTCCTGGTGATTCTCGAGGCGATCACGTACGGATTGAGCTCACGTCTGTAAACCTTGTCAACCATTCGCGCAAGCTCACTCTCTCTGATGATATTTTTTCTTAAATGTGAACGAATTCTCTCTTCAACAAGTTCATGCAGGTATTTTGAAATCTTCATTTTTCTCTGTTTTTCGAGCTGCCCGCTTGATTCAAGATATTTCCTGTGCTGATTTATCTCAGTCACAAGTGCAGCAACTCCTTCGTGCGTTGTGGCAACTGTCTTCAGTATCGGAAAGTGCCATCCGGCGATCTGTTCCCTCAGTTCCAGAGCAAATTTGAGTTCACTGAGGAGACGTTCAGAACCTTCCCGGTCACCCTTGTTCACGACAATAATATCAGCAATCTCAAGAAGACCCGCCTTGAGTGCTTGTATACTGTCACCAGATTCAGGCACGAGGACAACAATGGTCGTATCACAGACTTGTGCAATATCAAGTTCAACCTGACCAACACCGATCGTCTCGATCAGTATAAAATCCATACCCGCTGCATCGAGTACCAGGGCGACATCCTTTGTTTTCTTGGCTAAACCACCGAGACTGCCGCGCGATGCCATGCTACGAATATAGACGTTTTTGTGGAGCGCCAAGTCAGTCATGCGTACGCGGTCGCCAAGAAGTGCACCACCGGAAAACGGCGACGTTGGGTCCACGGCGATAATCCCGATTTTTTCTTTCTGCTTGAGGAGTTCGGCGGCAATTGCATTCACGAGCGTTGATTTACCCGCACCCGGAGGACCGGTAATGCCAACGTGGAATGCATGTCCTGTATGGCGGTATAGTTTTTCTAATATCTTCGTACTGGTACCGTTCTCAACCGCACTAATCGTCTGCGCGATTGCGCGCTTATCACCTCGTAGAAGAGATTTCATGGTATTTATCTCGCCTTCCTCGATAAGAAATCAGTAATTCGTTTGTAGTATGTGGACCACTCTCCCTGCGAGGTCTCGATTGATATGCTCGTAACGTTACTATCTTCAAAAATTCGCCTGAGGAGCGCGCTGTACTTCTGATTGAAGCATATGTATCCGGATAATCCTTTTAGTTCATTCTTATTACCATATTCGGTGTTTTCGATGAATGAATCGATTTTCTTCTGCCACCTTTCACTTCTCTCGCTATATGCTTTCAGTATTGACTCCTTCACGTCATCCTGGTACAGGAAGATGATGTGGGGCTCCAGCGGCTCAATGATCTTCAACACCTTGTGTACGCCGTCAATGATTGTCTGCTCATCTGCACCCATGAGAATCAGTTCAGCGACGAAACACTGTGAGAGGATACCATCGAAAATAGCAATACCAAGTGACTGATGCTCATCGACAAATGCCTGCCAGTGTGAGATAGTTTTCGTGATCAATTCGATACTATTCGGGAGGTCCAATTTTCGAATCGGATGCCCACGTTCAAATTCATAATGGAAATCGACACGTACATTGTTGGCACGTATGAGTGCTGCAAGTTGCTCCCCAACTGTAGATTTGCCCGAACCGGCAACACCTTCAACGAGAATCAGTTTCATCTATGGGATCACATCTTATAGGGGTGTCTGGGGTCAAATCTAGACATTGGACATGTTCCGACATATGATCATTCAAGGGTGATTGTCCAATGTCTAGATTTGACCCCATAACCCTACTTGAATGAAAACACAACATCCATTTTATCCAGTTTTATGTAATCCAACATCGCAACAACAAAAAACAGAACACCGATCATCTCAAATGCTTCTTCAATCAGCGTCATTGCGCCGTACGTAGGATTCCACTCACCATAGTAGTATGTGCCACCGAGAACCTCAACGCCAATAGCACCACCGACAAGGAAAAATGCTGCAATCACGAGGTATCTTTTAGTTTTGGCGGGAAGACTCAGGAGAAATCGATAGTAGAATATCCCGAAAATTACAACAAAGGCAAGTCCAGCAACAATCCACGCCGGAAACCCAACTGCGGATACGTTCAGTGCATGCCGTATTGGTTTTATCAACAACTCGTGCAGACCTGCGGTTTCATCAATCGAAAAGAAAAGAAAAATAATCATAAGCACAAACCAGTGTCTAGTGTAGGCCGCGCGCTCTCTTCGCTTGGACATGGTAACAATCGCCAAAAGCCCGGCTGAAACGAGCAGCAAGAATGAGGAAAAGTAGGTTGGTATGTTGTTTTCTCTGTCGACATCGAACTTCGGTACAAATCCATAGGCAGACGAATGGCCAGTCAGGGCACGAACACACAGCGCCCCGGCACTGGCAAGAACGAGAAAGAAAATGATTGCTGCTAATATGCGGATGATCGCCGAGGATGGAATATGTATCGCAAGGTCTTTCTTTTTCATTGCTGCGTTTTGGCGATCTTTGCCCACGTATCGCGTAGTGATACGGTCCGGTTGAACACGAGCTTATCCTTTGTTGAATCAGGATCAACGCAGAAATAGCCTTGGCGTTCGAATTGATAACGGTCGCCCGGTTCAGCTTGTGCCAGACCAGGCTCGAGCATGCACTCATTGAGAATCTGCATTGAATCAGGATTAAGGTTTGCAGTGAAATC
>Ga0111198_1044_pt1 | contig 15691 bp, 10 predicted proteins | sample DeeMarSWOR324_28_FD_80370 | JGI IMG/M metagenome (GOLD analysis project Ga0111198, IMG submission 80370) | candidate division WOR_3 bacterium SM23_60
TGCCCAAATCTCTGATCTAACTGAAAAAATCAGCATGCCGTTGCGCATAAGCGCAATCGGGATTATTTTGCTGCTGTGCATGCCATTTTCTGCATACGGCATAGAAATTCCCATTGAATTCCACGGCAGTCTATCAGCAGCCGAGTATTTGAACAGCGACTCGAGCCGTTTTAACATGGATGTCAGCATGGATGTGTATGTCACACTCGTACGGCATGACGACATTTCACTGTTCGTACGCTACCGTGACGATCTGGACATGGGCGAGCAGCACCACGGTATTACACTTGACCCACGCTACACCCACTACTACGTCGCCTTTGGTATTGACTATTTTCGCGAGCAGTTGCTATTCTCCACTTACTACATGCACGACTGCGTCCACCTCATTGATGCGGAAATCGACGAGGCACCGGTATTCAACCGATTCAGAATAAGTGCTGCTGATGCGCACATGCACCGCTCACTGCGGCAACGAACGAAAAAAAGATTTTTGTGGAGCGTGGAACTCGGTGTCTACCCACACATTCAGTATAGTGGCTGGGATATCAATGCTGGTGCTGACTACGAGTTTGACCTCACGGTCAATACTGCGGTCACGCTCTGGCGTACGGGAAATTTCGGAATCGACCTCAACCCGATTTTCCAAATCGCCAAGGGTGACACATCATGGTATCATCAGGATGTTGTCCACGCAAACACGTACTACGTGGCTAAGAGTGGTCGTATCGGTCTTGGCATATCGTACCATCTCTGGAATAATGACCCAATAAAAGGACCGGACAAACTATGGCTTTTATCACTATATGGCGCATTTTAGCAGCTGCTCTGCTATGCGCTCAGCCCGAAACGCCTTATGAGCTGTATAGTATCGGTGCGCAGCTTGAGCTCGACGGCAAAATTATGCAGGCAATCGAGCAGTATGAACGAGCACGAATGCTCGGACCAGAGTCACCAGAAATCTTTACTGCACTTGCCAATGCCTACTACAAGCTCGGACAATTCGATGCCGGCATTGCTGTTGCTGTTGAAGGTGTAGAGCGGTTCCCTGAAGATATTGATGTGTGCATAACCGCAGCCGTCGGCTACATTGGCAAAGGCGATGTCAAGAGTGCGATATTCTACTATGAGCGTGCGCGCGAGCGTGACCCGGCTAACCGTGATACGTACTTCGGTCTCTCGGTGCTGTATGAGAGTAGCGGTGCATTAACTCAAGCGCGCCACGTACTGATTGACATGCCAGATACTCTGAAATCAGCAGACGTCTATGTCCGGCTCGGTACCCTCGCCGGAAAAGAAGACGACCACGCAACTGCAATTGCGTACTATCACCGTGCCTACAACATGGACACAACGAGTATTCCAGCACTCCTCGGTATTGGAACTGCCTATGACCTGCAGAATATTGCTGATTCGAGTATATACTACTACGAAAAGTCGTTGCAAGACGATTCACTGTTGCTCACGGTCGGCAAACGGCTCATTGAACTGTACGCTGATGTCGAGGAGTACAGGAAAATGGCATCCATGGCCAAGAGAATCCTCGTGCTCGATTACAATGATGGGTATATTCGCAGAAACCTTGGCTATGCGCTGTATCAGATGGGAATGCTTGAACCCGCGTTAATGGAATTTCTCATTTGTGTGGGGCTCGAGCCAGAGGATACGTACGCACGGTTCCATGCAGGTCGGATATATCTGGAAACAGGGGCATACGATGCGGCGCTCAGTGAAATCAAACAAGCAATTGCCATAGACCCTGATTTTGTCGAATTGTGGGTATACCGTGGCTTTATCGGTATCGAGACCGAAGATTTTGAAGCCGCTCAGTATGCCTTTACTGAAGCAGCGTATCGGGGTGCCGATGTTGTTCAAATCTACTACCTGCTCGGTGTCGTCGAGGAAATGAAAGACCAGTATGAACCAGCGTATTTTTACTATCACAAATCTTTGAAGAGCGATCCAAAAAATCTAGCGACGCTCGAGGCACTCGCCCACTTGTGTGACCGAGTTGATAAAAAAGGTGAAGCGGTTAGAACATTTGAACGTATTATCGAAGTCGATTCAGTCAATGCGACAGCGCTGAACTATGTTGGGTATTGGTTTGCCGAAAGAAGTGAGAAACTCGATTATGCACTGGAGCTCATTGACCGCGCACTCGAACAAGAACCAGACAACGGTTTTTTCATTGACTCGCGCGGCTGGGCATTCTATCAAATGGGACGTTATGAACAGGCCCGGGATGACCTCGAGCGCGCATCAGAACTCGTCGAGGATGCCGTGATTTTTGAGCATCTAGGTGATGTCTATATAAAGCTCAAAAATACAGAAAAAGCCCGCGCCGCGTACGAAAAGGGTTTAGAATTCGAACCGGACAACAACATTCTGAAGCGCAAACTACAGTCAATAGGCAAGTAACCTCAGCACCAGCCGTACGCACATCACGGTCCATACTCAAGCGGCCACAGTGCTTGCACTTAACATCTATACGTGCATAGTGTCCAAATTATGTATAGCACCGTGTACTATGCGACTGCTCTTTTAGGTGTTAAGAGACGATAAATCTTGACAGATTTAGAAATCTGTATAGAATAAGGGAAATAAAGGAGGTCGCGTTGCAAGAGCGATTCACAGAACGAGTCAGAAAGATAATACACCTCGCACGTGACGAGGCAGTACGTTTTAAACAGAATTTTATTGGCACTGAACACCTCCTTCTCGCCATGATAAAAGAGGCCGAAGGTGTTGGTGCCATGGTGCTCATTAACTTGGGCGTGGAACTCAATGAACTCCGCAAAAGCATCGAGAATTCGATAAGTGCCGGTGGTGGCGGTAAGATCGACGTACCATTGAGCAATGAATCGAGGCTCTGTCTTAACTATGCCATGGAAGAGGCGAAGAATTTTGGCCACTCGTACGTCGGCACCGAGCACTTGCTTCTCGGTATCATACGGACGCAAGGCAGTCTTGGTTCACAAATCCTCGAATCAGTGGGTATGGACTATGAAACCGTGAAGAGCGAAATAATCCAGCTCCTGCGTCCAGAAGGCGTCATGTCTGGCAAAACCAAGGCGAAGCCCCGCGCCGGCGCACTGGATCTGTTTTCCCGTGACCTGACACAAATGGCGCGCGAGGACAAACTGGATCCGATCATTGGCCGTGAGAATGAAATCGAACGCGTTATTCAGGTGCTATCGCGTCGCAAGAAGAACAATCCTGTGCTCGTGGGTGAGGCGGGTGTGGGAAAAACCGCGATTGTCGAGGGACTTGCACAGGATATTGTTGCCGGCAATGTTCCTGATTCATTGAAAAGTAAACGGGTTGTTGCCCTTGACATGGCCTCAATTGTCGCCGGGACAAAGTACCGTGGCCAGTTTGAAGAACGGCTCAAGGCAGTCATCAATGAAGTGAAAAAGAATAGAAATATCATTATTTTTATCGATGAATTACACACGATCATTGGTGCCGGTGCCGCCGAAGGCGCGATCGATGCATCCAATATGCTCAAACCAGCGCTCGCGCGTGGCGAACTGCAGTGTGTTGGTGCGACAACGCTCGAGGATTACCGTCGTTACATTGAGAAGAACGGCGCACTGGAACGAAGATTCCAGCCGATTATTGTCAACCCACCAACCGTGCAGGAAACGATAAATATTCTGAAGGGTTTGCGCAAAAGGTATGAAGATCACCACTTGGTTCAGTACGCCGATGAATCGCTCGAGGCTGCTGCGCGCTTGTCCAACCGGTACATAACTGACCGATTCCTTCCTGATAAGGCAATTGACGTAATTGATGAAGCCGGTGCCAAGGTCAAGTTGTCTAAAGTAGTCAAGGATGATACCGTGGTTGCCCTGGAACAGGAACTTGCCACGGTCAAGGCGAGGAAAGAACGAATGGTTGCCGAACAGAACTTCGAAGAGGCCGCACAACTCCGTGACCAGCAGCAGAAGCTTCTGGAAAAAATGAAAAATGCCGGTGCTGATAGCTCACGGCCACGACCGGCTGTTGTTGAAGAAGATATTGCATTTGTCGTCTCACGCTGGACCGGTATTCCTGTATCAAAGATCGAAGAGAAAGAATCAAAGCGCTTGATACGCATGGAAGAGGAAATGACCAGGAAGGTTGTTGGCCAGGATGAAGCGATTACGGCAATCGCCAAGGCTGTTCGGCGTAGCCGCGCCGGTGTCAAGGATCCACGCCGGCCGATCGGCTCCTTTATCTTTCTCGGTCCAACCGGTGTTGGCAAGACCGAGCTCGCGCGCAGACTCGCCGAATTCCTGTTCGGTGACATCAACTCTCTGATTACGCTCGATATGTCAGAGTATATGGAGAAATTTAACGTCTCCCGTCTCATTGGCGCACCGCCTGGATACGTTGGCTACGAAGCAGGTGGTCAGTTGACCGAAAAGGTGAAGCGAAAACCCTACGCGGTCGTCTTATTCGATGAAATAGAAAAAGCGCACCCTGATGTGTTCAACATCCTCCTCCAGATACTTGAGGACGGGCAGTTGACTGATTCATACGGTCGTAAAATAGATTTCAAGAACACGGTCGTCATCATGACCTCGAATATCGGTACTGCAGACATTAAGAAGAGCGACGGCCTCGGTTTTAGTAAAGTTTCTCAAGACCTGACATACGAGAAGATGAAAACAATGCTTCTCGATGAAATGAAGAAATTGTTCTCTCCTGAATTCTTGAACCGAATCGATGAGGTGATTGTTTTTCACCAACTGACAAAAGACGATATGAAGAAGATTGTCGATATCCTCATTGGTGAAGTTGAAGAACGGCTCAGTGAAAAACACATGGTTCTCGAGCTCGACGATTCGAGCAAAGAACTGCTCGTCGAACAGGGGTTTGATCCTGAATTCGGGGCACGACCAATAAAGAGAACGATACGACGATTGATTGAAGACCCGCTCTCCGAAGAAATTCTCAAGGGGAAAATAAAGGAAGGGAAACGCATCCGCCTCGTACGATCCGGTGACAAGATCAAATTCAAAGAGAAGTGATACTCCTTTCCTTGCTCATCGCCTATACCATTGTTAATGTTGAAGTCGATGCACAGTGGACTGACTCACAACTGCTCATCGATGCCTCCGGCTTGCAGATTGGCAGTGAACTACCGAGCAATGGTATTCAAGAGGCGCTTTCCAATCTCAACAGGCTGAGGCTCTTCAACTATGTCGCAATCGACACGACTATTCTTGGCGATGGTGTTTTTGTGACCATACGCGTTGATGAGGCGCCATTTCTCGCCCGGGTTCCGCAGATATCTGGCAACCAGAAGGTACGCAGTGCTGATATCCAGAAAGAAATCGGTCTGAGGGTCGGTCAGGTTTTGACCGACAAGACGATATTCAATGCAAAGAGAGACATTCTTACTCTGTATAAAGAAAAGTCATTCTACGAAACCGCGGTCCAGGATAGTGTATCGGTCGATTCATTGAACAAGGCGGTGCTGTATTTCATGATCGAAGAGGGTAGCGAACCGCGCATTGGTTCAATTGAAATTACCGGCAATGAGGCATTTTCAGACGGTGCGATTACAAAGCTCATGCAGAACAAACCAAAGGCATTCCTGCGTAAAGGGAAACTGGATGAAGCAAAGCTTGAGGAAGATATTGAAAAAATCAGACTTTTCTATCGAGAGAAGGGTTACCTCGACGTACAGGTTGATGAGCCATCGATCGACGTCGTTAACAATCAATTTGTTATAACCATCAATGTTGAAGAAAACAAGAAATACTATATCGGTGATATATCATTCACGGGCAATGAGCTCTTTGGCTCACAGTATCTCAACAATTTACTCGCGCTGAGCAGTGGCAGTGTCTACAATCAGACCGAGGTTAATGAATCACTCAATGCGCTGATTGGCGCCTATGCGGATGAGGGCTACATTTATGCCTCAATTGTGCCGAGCGAAACAGTACGTGATACAATCATCGATATCGAATACGTCATCAATGAGTCGTTTCCTGCGAACGTAAACCGCGTTATCATCACCGGCAATCTGAGCACACGGGAGAATGTCATCAGGCGCGAAATACGCACCATACCGGGCGAGCGGTTCCGACGGTCAGATGTCATCAGGAGTGCGCGGGAACTCTTTAACCTCGGTTTCTTCGATGACATCATCCCGACTCCCGGGACACCCGATGATAGCGGTAACATTGACCTCATCTACCAGATAAAAGAAAAACAAGGTGCTGCATCAATTGGCGGCGGCATTTCGTATTCTGGTTTCGACAAAATGACCGCCTATTTTGAACTATCACATCCGAACATTTTTGGCCGAGGGCAACGTCTGTACTCGAAATTCGAAATCGGTGGACGGCTCACAAACGTGCAGCTTGGATTCACCGAACCCCGTCTCTTTGACACGCGCAGAAGTGTCGGTATCGACCTGTACTACACCAATCGCTTCTGGGATTACTACACCAAAAGAGACCTCGGTTTTGCCGGACGTATAGCCCTACCGTTCTACCTCGATTACACGAGGTTTGGTTACGTGCTCAGAGTCGAGCGGTCTGAGGTGTTTGACATCTCGAGCACCTATGTGGCGCCGGAGACTGGCTACAGCCTCTTCAATGATACAATTCCAAAGTGGACCGTGGCAAATCTATTTACTGTGACGCGTGATTCGCGTGACTACATATTCAACCCGTCGAGCGGCACCTACCTCGTGTTCCGCGCTGAATTCGCGAAGAAATTCCTCTTTGCGAATGTTGATTACAACCGGTTCACACTCGAAGCACGCACCTACTTCCCGCTGTTCTGGAAATTCGTCATTATGGCGAGAATGAAAGCTGGTTTTGTGACCGGTGCGGATGAAGTACCTCTGTATAAACGATTCTACGTTGGTGGCGTGGGCGAGGACGGCGTTCGGGGATATCCAGACCGTTCTCTCACGCCTGAACTAAACGGACAGTACGTCGGCGGTAATGCCGTGTACATAAACAATGTTGAACTGAAACTCAAGGCATCGCAGGGGCTCGCCTTTCTCCTCTTTTACGATACGGGGAAGGCATTCCCCTCGTACCGAGATGTTAATTTCCACGATTTGGCGCGTGGTGCGGGTGCCGGTATACGAATTGAAATTCCCCTCATGGGTCTTCTCGGCTTTGACATGGGTTACGGTTTTGACCGTGCGCAACCAGGTTGGGAAGCACATTTCCAGATCAATCCTTACGGGATATTCTAAAGAGGGATTGCTGTGTCGTCGGTTGGACACATTTGTGAGGCAACAATGAGAAAAGCAGTCATACCTTTACTGATCGTGGCGTGCGTACTCTCTGCCGCCGAAACAAAGATTGGTTTTGTTGACTCAGAGCGAATCTTTGAGGAGTATCAGGCAACACGCGCTGCCAATGTTGAATTCAACGAGTTTGTCGCGCAGTACCGTGATTCTGCTGCAACGCTCAAACAGAACATCGAGAACCTCAAAAATGAACTCGAAGGTCAGAAACTCGTTCTCTCAGAAGAGGCGCGGCTCAGAAAGCTCGATGAAATAGAAACACTGACCAATGCGTATAATGCATTTCTCGATGAGGTCTTTGGCAGCGGTGGCAAGATTGAGCAAAAGAATGATGTCCTCATCGCGCCCTTGCTCAAGGAAATCAATGAGAGCGTCGCCAAGATTGCAGAGACCGAAGGGTTCTCTCTGATAATTGACCTGTCTGAGGGTGTCTTCTACGCGAGTAATGAGCTCGATCTCACCGACCTGGTCATCGACGACCTCAATCTCGAATACGGACCGCAGACCCCTGCTGGCGAAGTATCAAAAGCAATTGCAATATTCCCGTTCCGCGAAAAAAATACACAGGCGTATGATGCCAAACTTGGAGACCGGGCGCAGGAAGAACTCTACAATATCATTGCAACGTTTAGTCAGGATTTCAAAATCATCGATAAAACATCGGTCAGACAACGGATCGTCCAGCAAGGCTATGGACGCGACATTACCGATGACCAGGCATATAGTGTCGGCGATTACTTGATCGCCGATTACATCATCGTCGGCAGTATTTCGAAGTTTGCAACGAAGATTGACTACACAATGTCTTTGAAGGACGTTGCAACGAGAGCTGATAGAGGCCAGAGAAACAACAGTGTGACTGAAGAAATACGTTTGTCAGAGCAGATGAACAGCGACCTCAGGGCATTGATTGAGATAATTAAGAAACAGTAGCCCGCGAAGATGTGCAGAGCTCACCAAAGGTGTGACTGTCAGAAAAGGAGGCACAATGAGGAAATTAGTGACCGTGTTTCTTGTCTGCGTGTTTGTCTGGATTGCGTGTAGTGAAGAAGATACGCAACCTCCTGATGCCAGCATCACGAGCCCGACCGAAGGTGCAGTAGTAAGTGGTGTCGTAAGGATCATGGCAACTGCATCTGATAACAAAGGCGTTCAGAGCGTTGACATATACCTCGATGGTGTACTGGTATGTACTGCAGACGTAACACCATATTACTACGATTGGAATAGCGATTCAATACAACAGGACAGCTCAGAACACAGTGTCTGTGCGTCGGCGATCGATATCAATGACAACGAGGCACTTTCAGATACGGTATCTTTTATCGTGTATAATGATTCACTTCTCGGCAAGAAGATTTGGGAATTCTTGACTGGTGACACTATTTTTTCCTCCCCAGCGATTGGGTCAGACGGCACCATTTACATCGGTGCACACGATGGCCGTTTGTATGCGGTCTACCCTGATGGTAGCCTGAAGTGGTCGTTCCCCACCGGTGACAAGATATACTCGACACCGGCCATTGGTCATGACGGCACGATATACATTGGTTCATATGACAACTATTTATATGCGATCAACCCTGATGGTTCGGAAAAGTGGCGGTACAATCTATTTGACTGGGTTCACTCTTCACCCGCGCTCGGAACAGACGGTACAATTTACGTGGGCTCGAAGACCGGCACCCTGACCGCGCTTCACCCTGACGGTACACTCTACTGGGAGTTCTTTAATGCACCTGGCCATGAAACACCCTGTTCACCAGCAGTTGGCGCGGACGGCACAGTGTACTTTGGTTCATTTGATGGCTGGTTCTACGCAGTGAACCCAGACGGTAGCCAGCGTTGGCGCAGCCTCATCAATGACCAGATCACCTCTTCTCCGGCGATCGGCAGTGATGGTACGCTCTACTTTGGCTGCTGGGACAAGCATGTTTATGCACTGGACCCAGTTGATGGTTCAGTGCGGTGGCGTTACCTGACCGGCTATTTGGTTACCGGCTCACCGGCCATTGGACTGGACGGCACCATTTACATAGGCTCAATTGACAGCAAAGTGTACGCACTGACCCCTAATGGTAATCTTGACTGGTCGTACACCACCGGCGGAGACATTACCGCCTCACCGCTGGTTGGTTCTGATGGTACTGTTTACATCGGCGCGAATGATGGATATGTGTACGCGATCGGCGATGGTTACGCACGCTGGCGTTTCCGTACCTATGCTGATGTCCGGTCTTCTCCGGCAATGGCTGATGATGGTACGATCTACGTTGGTTCCTACGATGGAAATCTGTATGCCATTCACAGTGCTGGTACAGTCGCCAATTCACGCTGGCCAATGTTTAGACACGACAACGAACGCACCGGGAGAGAGTAGTAAGGTACACTATTGTTAAATAAGAGCCCAGTGATACAACCACTGGGCTCTTTTCTTTGCTAACGTCGCCGCGCCTATGGCTGTTGGTGCCGGTGCTCTTTTATTTCCTTTATCATATCCCGGATTTCCCGATGGAATTCATCCTCAAATATGAGGAACTTTGCTCGCTGCACCGGCGTCAAAACCATCCACATATCATGCAGTTTGCTCATTTGCTGTTCCATCTTCTTCTGTTGCGCATCTTCAAATTCACTAACGATCGTGACGATTTCATCTTCTTTCCCCTCTTTGATGACGAGCATCTTTAGTGCATCGAGCATCTCCAGTTTCTGTTCGTGAAAATCTTTCTCTATTTTTTCAAACTCGTGAAGTTTAGGAAAGAACATCTGTGCTTGCTCAGTTGTCAAATCGAGTTCCTGCGTCAATCTGTATATCTTGACTTTTTCGATGATTACACGTGGATCGTGATGATTCGGTCCCTGGGCAAAACAAACTGCACACAAGCTCACTAAAACGATTAGTGTTTTCATCGTACCCCCTATTCTCATTTCTCCACTGCGTTCCAGACTACCCATGACACTGCCGTGTACGTGCCTACGTACCATTGCCATACAGTGCCACTAACTCATCGACAAATTGATCCTGCTCTGATTCGGTAAGTTCATCAAGCATTTCATCCAGTCCCGGTGATAGCGCATCTTCGACAATTGACAGCTCATCGAGGAGCTGTTCAGTAACGACGCCGTTAAGACCCAACTGCGCGAGGTCGCGGTCTTCGAGGAGTACTGCGGTCGGCACCGCGATCTCGACGGTTTTCTCATGTCTCGGCACGAGGAGTACGATCGCAACGATGACTGCCACCGGGACAAGTATGCGGGCTATCTTCCGCAGTGCTCGACCACGCACGGGCAGCTCCCGCTCACGCACCTGGCGACGCACGCGGTCAAAAAATTCCTTTTCCGGCAGAACAACCTCATCCGCATCCAGTAGTTCGCACAGCCGCTCGAGCTCATGATACTCCTCTTGACACGATGCGCAGCGCGCGCGGTGTTCATCAAGTTCCCTTCGATCGCGCGCACTGAGTTTCCGCTCGACGAGGTCGATCAAGTGCTTCCTGAAATCTTTACATGTACTCATAACCAGTCCTTGAGTAGCTTCCTCAGTTTACGAATTGCATGGTAATGGTGCGCTTTTGCGGCACCGGTCGTAATGCCCATTATGCTACCAATCTCACTGAACGTGTAGCCATCATAGTGGTGCAGGATAAACGCCAGACGCTGACGTTCGGGCAACTGAACGAGCGCATCACTAATCGCAATCTTCATGTGCACGGCCTCTGCCACTGTGTTGTGTGCGCCCATCTCACTAGAGTACGGTACGTCAGACCGCCTATGCCTTCGCGTATGTGATATGCACGTGTTGACGACGATGCGGTACAGCCAGGTAAAAAACTTTGATTGTTCACGAAATCGCACGAGGTTACGGTACACCTTTGTAAATACATCGAGCACGAGTTCACGGGCATCTGCATCATTCCGGACATAACGGTAGCACAGTGAGTACACAGGCACCTGATATTTTTCAAACAGGCGATCAAACGCCTCTTCATCACCACTCTTGAATGCCCTGACCAACTGAATGTCTTCATCACTGTTCATTACAATATGACGCGCGGCTGCCGGGAAATAGTTTAATCCTGCGCTTCCAGCACTTCCAACGCAGCGGATGAATAAGCTGTTTCACTGCACCAATTGGGCAGTTCAACATACTAGAGGGCATTGTACATAGCCAGGTATTTCTCGGCTGACTTCTTCCAAGAAAAATCATAGGTCATGCACTTTTCGGAAAGCTGTTCAAATACTTGTTTTTTTTGATAAACCTCATGCGCGCGACTGAGTGCCGATACAAGTGCGCTACTCGTGTAGTTACTGAACACAAAGCCGTTGCCACGCATTGTCTCTGAGCGAAACTCAGTGACCGTATCGGCGAGCCCGCCGGTCGCACGCACAATCGGTACCGTACCATACCTGAGGCTAATGAGCTGGCCGAGCCCGCACGGTTCGTACTGTGATGGCATGAGGAAGAAATCACTACCCGCGTATATCCGGTGTGCGAGTGTATTGTCAAATTTGATATTCACGCAGACGCGACAGCGGTACACAGACTCAAAGCGCTTGAGCTTCATGTGGTACTGTTCGTCACCAAAACCGAGCAGCACAAAGCCAAAACCCATGGTCATCATATCATCGAATGCCTTCACGAGAATATCAAATCCTTTCTGCTCGGCAATCCGTGAGACCATGCCGATGAGTGGAGCACCTGGATCGAGGTGGCACTCACCGGCAAGATAATCCTTGTTGGTTTGTTTCCCCGTGTAATCACCGTACGTGCGGTTGATGGATTTGTCGGTTTCAGGATTCCACTGACGGTAATCTATGCCGTTGACTATCCCGATGAGCTGTGCACGACGTGTCCGCAAAACACCGTCGAGTCCAAAACCCAATTCAGGCGTCTGGATTTCACGGGCATACGTCTCGGAGACTGTTGTTACACGGTCGGCATAGAGAATACCGGCCTTGAGAAAATTGATATCGCCGTAGTACTCAATACCCTCAGGCGTGTAATACGATTTGCTGATTCCTAAAAGTGGAAACGCACGGCGGGGGAACTTCCCTTGGTACCCGAGATTGTGTATGGTGAAAACGGATTTTGCCGGTATCGCCTGTTCCTTTATGTAGAGGGGTACTAAACCCGACTGCCAGTCATGACAGTGCACAATATCGAAGTGCCATTTCTTGAGCAGTACAATCACCGCTTTGCAGAACAGTGTGAACCGCTCACAGTTGTCCTTAAAATCACCCTTTTCTGTACCGTAGAGCCCAGTACGTTCGTAGTACTCCGGGTAATCAATGAAATAGAAGTCGCCGTCCTGGAAGATGCGAACGTGATGGCGTCCCCGCATCTCAATATCGAATTCATCTATGCACGTGCCTTTGATCCCTGAGTACTTAGGAAGGAATGTTACGGCCTCAACACCACGTTTTCGGAGATGCCCGGGCAAGGTGCCGACAACATCTGCCAGTCCACCTGTTTTCGCATAGGGTACAGCCTCAGAGGCAACGAAGGCAACTTTCATGCGTTCTACCGGTCACCGAGAGCATACTGTCGGCAGCATCGACTGCGCACACAACGCATTACAGGATATTCTTCAGATACGCTGCTGATTCTTCAGGGCTCGTCGGATTGATATAAAAACCAGTCCCCCACTCAAAGCCAGCAACGTGAGTGAGCACGGGTATCACTTCGATGTGATAGTGATAGAAATCGATACCCTTGAGCGTTATGGGTGTCGTGTGTATGACATAGTTGTACGGAGATATATTGAGAGCCTTTTTCAACCTGAGCAGACAATCCTTGAGGATCGATGCTAGATCATCCAGATTCTCTTCTGTTGAATCCTCAAAATTGGAAATATGATTACGCGGGAGTATCCAGGTTTCAAATGGAAATCGCGGCGCGAACGGACATATCAGAATGAAGGAGTTATTCTCACTGATCAATCGCTTCCGGTCTTTTGTTTCCTGCACGACAATATCACAGAAAATGCACCGTTCACGATACTCAAAATAGCGCTGCGCCCCATCCATTTCTTCCATGACGCGCTTGGGTATGACCGGTGTTGCAATGAGCTGCGAATGGCTGTGTTCTAGCGAAGCACCAGCAGCAGCGCCAAAATTCTTGAAAATCATGACGTACCGCAGCCGCTTGTCCTTTTTCAAATCGAGTGTACGTGCCTGGTACGCACGCATGACGTCACGGAATCGGTCAAGCTCAAGGTCAGCGAGATCTTGCTCATGGTCCGGCGTTTCAATAATGACCTCGTGTGCGCCAATGCCGTTCATGCGGTCATAGATCCCCTCACCCCGACGGTTGATATCACCCTCAACAAGAAGTGCGGGGAATTTATTTGGAATAACCCGCAACGTCCACCCGGATGTATTTGGTGCTGTATTCGGGTCTCGATATGAGAGAATCTCCGGCGGTGTTGCTGTCTCATTGCCCGGACAGAACGGACACGCCTTCGGCGAAATCACTTTCTTCTCCGGCGACGACTTGAAATCCTTTGGCCGCTTTGCCCGTTCGGTCGATATGATGACCCAACGGCCGAGGACAGGATCCTTTCTTAGTTCAGGCATTGCGTGTGTGTAACAGCGCGCCGACTATTGGTTTGGTTCACCCGGAGACTCTTCTTGAACAGGTTCAAGAAATATCTCAATATCTGCTCGTTCCTTGATCGTATCAAGGTACTCAGTCGCGACGGTATTATGCTCCTGTCGGAGTAATGTGCTCTCAATCATACGCCTCATTTCTTCTACTGTCCGGTACGTCTCAGGTTCGTGTTCCATAAGCAAACAAATGGTAAAGGTAGAGTCGGTCTCCGAGAAAATGTCGCTTACCTCTCCAACCTTAAGTGAGAAAACGTTGTTCTCGAATGTGCCCGATCGCATCCCGCGTCGGATAATCCCGGTTTTACCACCATCAGTTTTGGTCGGCGCGATCGAATATTCGCGTGCGAGTGTATCAAACTGTTCCGGATCAGCAACGAGTATCTGATGTAGTTCTTGGGCACGTTCCTTTGATGTGACAACGAGCTCGCGTGCACGGACTGTTTCAGGCACCCTGTACTCAGCCTTGTGTTCGTTGTAATACTCAAGGATTTCCTGTGAATCGACGGTCACACCTTCAATGACGATTTTTTTATAGAGACCGTTCTCCATGAGGCCGTGTATTTGGTCCTTCATTTTGACTGTGTAACCATCATTGAGAAAGTACTTGTTCCTTTCCGCATACTCGAGTTTGAGGTTTTCATCAATGATGGTATTGAGCAGTTGTTCGAATGCTTCACTATCACTTACATCAATCTGAGCCATTCGCATCTGCGACTGGTTCCTCGCGATGACGTCACTTGCGCGTATCTCGCGTTCATTGACAACCGCCGCAAGTTTGTCTTCCGACTCCACAGGATTGCGCACCACATCCTTGTGTATCTTTACTTTCGCTTTTCTACGCAGCTGCTTGGTAAGCTCTTCTTCACGTTCTTTTGTGTTCTCAGCCCTCACCGATGTTCTGATCTGATTCTTCACGGTCTCGTATTCGCGATACCGCTTGGGCTGATGGCTCAAGACGTAGAAAATCGCATATTTGTCATCAAGGGATACTATGTCGGTCAGCGTATTCACCTCAGTGCTGAAGAGAACCTCATCAATCGGTTCTGGTCGTGTGCCACGATACACGACGCCCATGTTCCCGCCGCCTCTCTTGGACGGCGCGGTCGAATAGAGTTTTGCCAGTGTGTCAAAACTCTCGATATCGCGCTGCAGTGAATCGAGCAGAAAACGCGCAAGGCTATCGGATTCAACGATGATTTCTTTGCCCCGTACGTCTTCGCGCAGGACAAAGTCTTCCTTGTTGTCCTTGTAGTACTCCTCCATCTCTTTTTCTGTTGGCTCAGCTTCAGCAACAACATTCACATTATGAACCTCGGCGAGATAGAATTCTCGACGAATTTTGTCCTTGCCCTCTCTGAAATCCTTAGTATCATCGACATTCTCAGCAAGGGCATTTATGTATATGAGTCGTTGCAGGATCATCTGATCAATGACCGCCTGCTCACCTCTCTGTGCGAGCATTGCCGACTTTGTCATTATGTCGTCGAGCTCTAGGCGCGTGAAAGGAAAGCCATTGACTGTCGCCACGTAATCCTGGTAATTTTTCTTGAAGCAACGTTCAACGCCACTGAGTGCGAAAGAATCCAGTGGTGGCGTACGAAATTGCGTGGCAACGATTTCATACGCCTTGGCTGCATTGAGATAATCTTCTTGCATCTCATGGGCGAGCGCGAGCCGATAGTGCAGCCACCCATCCTTATCACCGTGGTTATTAATCAGGTCCTGGAAAAGTGCCGCAGCTTCGTCATAGTCACCGAACTTGTCGTAGAAAATATCACCCTTTTCTGATTGCCACGTTACCACGTCACCCTTGGCAAT
>Ga0111198_1045_pt1 | contig 15317 bp, 12 predicted proteins | sample DeeMarSWOR324_28_FD_80370 | JGI IMG/M metagenome (GOLD analysis project Ga0111198, IMG submission 80370) | candidate division WOR_3 bacterium SM23_60
CGCACTTCTGGCACAAGGTCAACCCCAGCGGAAAAGTTCAAAAACGGTTTGTACCATACGTCATCAGATGTCGGATTGACAATGCCGAGTTCGCAGCCAAGGTCAAAGCTTATCGTTCCCGAACCAAAACGCAATCCAGGTGTAACCCAGAGCGATTCTTCACTCGCATCCATATCGTACATACCGTATGCCTCGAACAGTATGCGCGCTGCCTCTGCCGGTATGAGTTCAATACCGCCGCCGTGGATAAGATAGTCTGGTCGTTCACGGATGTCGGCCGGCGCCACATACCCTGGATTTTTTTCAATTCCAGGCACAAAATATCCCGCATTGAGATGCGTCGCAAACGGTCCGACCTTGAAGTCAAATAAGCCAGCAAATCCGATATCAGGGTCATGCGGAATGTGCGGTGGAAAATTCGGTGCAACACCGTCGAACGTATCAGCGTACAGGGCCCGGTCTTTGTCCTGTTCGCCTGAGGAGAGCCACAGTCCGAAATCGACAAAGGCATCAATGCCGACTGCGTAGACCAAGGGCGTTTCTTCGTCGACGACAAACGGATAGCCGATCTTTGCGCCAACCTGTACTGTTCTGAAGCCGATCACCGGTGACGGGTCGCCACGCTGTACTGGATAATCGTTTGCTTCATAGTATTTCACGAACGGAGTGACGTGTGTTCGTATTTCGAGGTAGTCGATTATTGCGTATGAAAGACCAACTGGTGCATCAAAAAAGAACCGACGGTCGGTCGTGGTTTCGCTTTGGACGGTCACATCGTAGTTTTCCCAACGCGCAGTCGGCGCCATATGGAATGAAAACATGCCCATATTGTGAGGCTGGGCATACTGTACCTTGAACATGCCGCGATTACCATTGACTGATATCTCTTGCGCAACGAGCAGCAGGGGTAGCAGGTAGAACACACATGCCACCTTCTTCATATGACCTCCTTTTTTGTAGTGAATCGAACTGGCCCCAACGGGACTCGAACCCGTGTCTCCACCTTGAAAGAGTGATGTCCTAACCGCTAGACGATGGGGCCTTGTGAGTTAGAATATATAAATTTCTGAATGATTCGTTGTCGACGATTGTCTGGTTGGCCAAGAAGTGATTCTCCAGATTGGTGTTCGCAACCAGTATCCGATTGCAGAGGTCTTCGCTGAGTGCAAGCAAAAATTTCGCAGCAACTTTTGGATTTTCTGCGATAATGCTTTGAAACTCATCTCTCTTGAGCGTAAGCAGTCGGCAGTCAGTTTTTGCCTTAACACTGGCCGACCTCGGTTTATCGGTAATAAGCGCTGTTTCGCCAAAAAAGGATGCCTCAGGCAATTCTGTGAGCAGGAGAATCACGTCTGCGCGTGTTAAGTATACCTCTACACGACCTGATTCAATGACGTACATTTCGTCCCCTGATGACCCCTCTTTGACGATTACCGTATTCTCAGCCACAGAACGTGTTTTCCACTTGATGAGCATCCAGTCAACTTCTTGCGGCGTCAAATACTTAAACAGGCTGACTCTCAACACATCTTTCATTACCCCATTCTAGTCATAATCCTTATGTTGTCAAGTTGTTGATATGTTTTGACTTCTCCGTCATTGCGAGCCCCGAGCGCGGCGAGCGGCGTGGCAATCTCGATCTTTAGGAGGAGATTGCTTCGTCACTTCGCTCCTCGCAATGACTGGTGGAGTTTTGTAGTTGGATGGTTGGAATGGCTGCAATAGTTGGATGGTCGGAATTGTTGGATAGCTGTATTGTTACGATAGGCTACTGCATAGCAGTTGAACAATCTGTAACCATCCAACCATTACAACTATTCAACCATTTAACCACTTGATTTTTTTAGGTTAGCGCGTATAATCTGCCGTAGTGAAGAAAACGTCGGTACACAAACAGCTGGAAAAGGCAAAACCCGGCGTACTTGCCTTGTTTGATCCTGATCGTATGCCAATGGATACGGTCAAGCGGGTGACAGAATTCGTCTGCGAACAGGGTGTTGCTGGTATCCTCGTTGGTTCGTCGCTTCTGGTATCGCCTCATTTTGAGACCTTTGTCGCCACAATCAAGAAAGCGACCGACCGACCAGTCATTCTCTTTCCCGGGTGCTCTCATCAAGTCTGTGCTGCTGCCGATGCTATTTTCTTCTTGTCGCTGTTAAGTGGTAGAAACGCAAGTTACCTCGTTGGCGAACAAGTGAAGGCCGTCTTTGTGATTAGAGAGTACGGTCTTGAGGTGATTCCAGTCGGCTACATGCTCATTGAATCAGGCAATTACACGGCAGTCGAGTTTGTATCGGGCACCAAACCTATTCCCCGGAACAAATCTGAGATTGCGGTTGCCCATGCGCTCACCGGAGAATACTTTGGTATGAAATATATATACTTGGAGGCAGGGAGCGGTGCTCAAGAACATGTACCTCTTGAGATGGTGCGTGACGTAAGAATGACCGTTTCAATACCGCTCATTGTTGGTGGCGGGATCAGAACCGCACAGGTCTGCGAGAAGATTTTTGAGGCGGGAGCAGATTACGTGGTGCTCGGGAGCATAATTGAGCAATCTAAAGAGCAGTTCAAAGCAATAATGAGGAGCTTAGGATGAAAGTTTTGGTCGTTGGAGGCGGCGGCAGGGAACATGCCCTCGCCTGGAGATTGAGCAGATCAAAGAAGGTGAAGAAGCTCTTTGCCGCGCCGGGGAATCCAGGCATAGCTGATATCGGTACGTGTGTTGATATACTCGCAACCGATATTCAAGGATTGGCTCGTTTCGCTGAAGACAAGAAGATTGATCTCACCGTGGTCGGTCCTGAGGTACCGCTCGCTCTTGGTATTGTCGATGAATTCGAAAGACGCGGATTGCGTATTTTTGGACCAAATAAGAATGCGAGTCGTATTGAGGCAGATAAGGCTTTTGCCCGTGATTTTATGCACCGATATGGTATACCCGCTCCGAAATTCGAAATCTACGATACGATACACGCGGCATTGAAATACACAAAGACGACAAACAAATATCCTGTGGTCGTCAAAGCATCAGGCCTCGCCGGGGGCAAAGGGGCTATTATTGTTAACACGCGCAAGGAGTATGAGAAAACCGTAGATGAACTGCTGGTACAACATCGCCTCGGTGAGGCTGGCAACACGATTGTTGTTGAGGAATTCTTGACCGGACAGGAGTGTTCAGTATTCGTGCTCACCGATGGCATAAAGCTCACCTATCTTCCGTCATCGCAAGACCACAAAAAACTCCACGATCGAAACCGCGGACCCAATACTGGTGGCATGGGTGCCTATGCACCGTACCCAACTAATCGCCGTGTCTCAAATATTATTGAGAATGTGATCATGCAACCAACGGTTCTTTCACTGCGCGACCAAGGTATCGATTACAAGGGTGTTTTGTACGCAGGCCTTATCCTCACGTCACTCGGACCAAAGGTTCTCGAATACAATTGCCGTTTCGGTGATCCAGAAGCACAGGTGGTTCTTCCCATTATTGAGGGTGACCTGGTTAATGCACTGTGTGCGGTTGCCGATGGTAAGCTTGGCGATATTGAGATAAAGACAAAGAACCAGTGGTCTATTTGTGTCGTGCTCGCGTCTGGTGGCTACCCATTTGATTACCCGGTGGGTGAAGAGATTCAATTGAAGGAAAAGCTTTCTACCAAGACCCTGCTTTTCCAGGCAGGGACAAAAAAGGAAGATTCAAAACTCGTTACTGCATCAGGCAGGGTGCTCAATGTCGTATATACACACGAGAACCTCAAAGTAGCAAAACAGAAAGTGTATGAGGAGATTAAGAAGATCTATTTTAAGGGCATGTACTACCGGAAAGATATTGGCAATTCGGGTATGAAAAAAATGAAACGAAAGAGGCGCAGATGAAAGTTTGGATTTTCATGGGGAGCACATCAGACCGCGACGTCATGGCACACGCTGAAGACGTCCTGAAAAAAGAGAACGTGCCATTCAAAACCTTTGTTCATTCAGCACACCGCGAACCAGAAAAGATACGTGATCTCATTTCTCGCGCACAGGATGAAGAGGTGGTGGCGATTATTGCGGGTGCTGGTCTTGCCGCACATTTGCCGGGGTTTGTCGCATCCCTCACAGACATTCCTGTTCTCGGTGTGCCGGTGCCGACCTCACCATTAGCCGGTATTGATTCACTCCTGTCAATTGTGCAGATGCCAGCAGGCGTGCCGGTCGCAACGTTTGGGATTGGTAAGCATGGAGCAAAAAACGCTGCGCTATTTGCGAGCCGTCTGTACAAGCGGCTAGCGGGCACTGCGCGTTGATTCAGTACCTCATCACCCTGCTGACTGTCATATGCCGTTGACATGATTACTACAGTTAACGATACTCCCGCCTTTCTGCAAACAGTTGTTACCACCCTCGCACGAGAAGGTATTGTCGCCATACCGACGGATACTGTGTATGGCCTCGCGTGCGATGCAACCGTCCCGAGCGTGGTTGAACGTTTGCACAGACTCAAAGGGAGAAACGGCAAACCGTTTACCCTGTTCATGCAAAAGCGCAGCATAGACGAGTATGCACTAGTCACAAAGCACAAGCTCATCGAGTATTTTATGCCCGGACCAGTTACGTTCCTGCTCAGAAAGAAAAAGACAGTGCACCTTCCTGGCGTTGTCGATACAATTGGTCTACGTATTCCCGACATTGATTTTGTGATGGCGCTGCTCAATCAATACAGTAAACCACTGGCAGTAACGAGCGCAAACAAGACTGGCGCACCGACTCTGACATTGGCTCGCGATATCGAGCGCGAATTTCCTGAAATTGAATTGATTGTCGACGCCGGGAAATTATCGTCCGTCCCCTCAACCATTATCGATTTGACGAAAACGCCGCCGGTTGTCGTGCGCAAAGGTGCGGTTCCCATTATGGCGCTCGAAAAGGTGTATGGCCACACGGTCATGCTCGATCGCAGACTACGGTTCAATGTTCTCTTTGTATGCACGGGCAACTCCTGCCGGAGCCCCATGGCCGAAGGTATTTTCAAAACAATGGTCGATGAGAAGTATTGTAGTGTTAAGTCAGCCGGCACCCTGTATATGAACGGCATGCCCGCGTCTGAGTACGCGCAGGATGTGGTGCGGGAACACGGTGGTTCAATTGCTGAGCACCGTTCACAACCAATCACGCCGGTTCTCGTTGGCTGGGCAGACCTGATCCTCGTGATGGAGTATAAGCACTATACGTCAGTTATTGAAATCGTGCCCCAGGCTGCGGTGAAGACCTTTCTTCTAAAAGAGTACAAGCGTAAAACCAAGCACAATAAGGTGGATGACCCGATCGGCAAAGATAGAGCGTTCTACGAAAAAACCTTGCACGACATGCTCCCCTCGCTCCGTTTTGTCGCGCACGATGTGATGAAGCGGTTTGAACCATGAAGGTGTTACTAGCTGGCTATAATGTGGATACTGAGGCGCTCAAAGAGCGTCACAAAAAGCGCAGTGCGCTGACGCCAGAGTCGATCGCCGCGGCTTACGCGCGCATCAGCCGTAGCGCAAAATCGGTTGATACCTTACGCCGAGACGCGCGGCGAGAAGTTGAAAAGGCACGTACATCAAACCGCCGGATAATTTTCAACATGGGGCACCACTCGATTGCCGAACATGCGGTTTTCAATTTCGACATCATTGGCATTTCCCGGCGCTGCGTCGAGGAGCTGGAAAAATTCCGTCTCTGCTCCTACACAGAAAAGTCGCAACGTTATGTGACGCTCGAGGGCGACTACGCGGTGCCGCGTGAGCTCACAGACACTCGTCGGAAACGAGAGTTCCGCGACATGGTCAAACGCCAGAACACACTGTATGTCAGACTGTATGAAAAAATACGGGCAGGTAACCTAGATGTTTCAGCAGAGCGGTCCCAAGCAAAAAGCAGTGTGCGCACGCTTGAAAACCGCGCCAAAGAAGATGCCCGCTACATACTCTCGATGGCAACGCACACCCAATTAGGGGCAACTGTGAATGCGCGCAATCTCGAACTCATCATCCGTCGGTGCGCGTCCCACAGCTTACTGGAGATGAATGAACTCGGCAGAAAATTGTACCGGTGTGTGAAAAAGGTTGCACCATCGGTTATTCTCTTCTGCGATGCCAATGATTATGACGAGAAGACGTATCCTCGGTTACGTTCGTACTGCCGCACGGTCACAGAGAAAACAGAGGGACGCAGATACGATGATGTTAAACTGGTTGATTACACGCGCGGTGCCGACGTCAAGATTCTGGCCGCGCTTGTGTTCCGCTCGACACAGCGAGACTATGCTTCGTGTCTGCGTGCGGTACAGCGTATGTCGCAGAAACAACGCACGGCTTTGTTCAAGAAGACGTGCCAGTACATGGAATTGTATGATACTGCACCGCGGGAATTTGAATGTGCTGAGCTTACCTACTCACTAATAGTATCCGCGGCATGCTTTGGTCAGCTAAAGCGTCACCGCATCGCTACACTCGTGTGTCAGGAGTATGACCCGAGCTTGGGATACACAGTGCCTGAGTCAATTAAGGCAGTCGGTGAGCTAAAGCAGTTTGCTAGCATTGTCGAGCAGACTGAGGAACTGTATCATCGCATTGAGAAAAAACGTGCTGGTGTTGGAAGTTACATTCTTACCAATGCCCACCGCAAGCGCGTACTGCTGAGTGTGAATCTCCGGGAATTGTATCACATATCGCGTTTGCGCGAAGATTCGAGCGCGCAATGGGATATCCGGGACAAGGCACATACAATGACACGCCTTGCCAAGAAGGTCATGCCGGTCACTGCGCAGCTTTTGTGTGGTAAAGAAGAGTATCCTCGTTTATACTACAGACTCTTTGGCAAAAAACCACGCATCACCGAAGTCCCAGAACCGTAATTGGACGCCTTCACCCCCCAGTCATTGCGAGCCCCGCGTTCATCGAGGGGCGTGGCAATCTCACGATTTCGACTGAGATTGCTTCGTCGCTTTGCTCCTCGCAATGACAAATAGTAAATGTAGTTGTATGGTCGCAATGGTTGGGAAGGGGTCTGACCCGATACATCCTGTATTCGTCACGTCTGGGGAAGTTGTGTGACATCACGATCATTGCGCGGGTCTGACCCCATGAGCGGAGCGGTTTGATGGTTGGGATTGTTGTATAGTTGCAATAGTTGGATAGTTAAATCGTTGAATGGTTCAGTAGTCAAAGGTACTTCTCGACTCGCTTACGCTCGCTCGAAGATTGAGCCTTTTTTACTGTTCCCCTCGCATGCTCGGGACACGCGAGTGAGTGCGTAGCGCGAATCGAGAACTACCTTAATGTAGGCAAAGCCGAAAGTATGTTGCCTGCATCTGGCTATTAGCTATGTGCCATACGCTATTCGCTATTAGCCCTCGTGGTTGACACGCGATAGTCACAGGATATAATCACCTGACAGGATGTAGGGACGAGATGAGAGGGGAGAGTGTACCAATTAGGAAGCGGATGACTCGGGAGCTGGAAGCAACAGACTATCGTTTGCTTCTGTTGTTCCCTGTATCCTGCTTCCTGTGCCCTAATACTGCAGGGAGTGGATGACTTGGGAGCGGGAAGTAACAGACTATTTTCTGCTCTGTTGTTCCCTGTATCCTGCTTCCTGTGCCCTAATACTGCCGGGATGGCGGAACTGGGAGACGCACTAGGTTCAGGACCTAGCGCCTGAAAGGGTGTAGGGGTTCAAATCCCCTTCCCGGCATTTTTGGTGGTGATTCGACTAAAACTCCTCGAGTTCAGAGGGATCTATTTCTTCGAAGTCATCGTGGTATTGAATCCCTCCCTCAAAGCGGTGTAGTTCACAGTATTCAGTTGGCTCAGTACCTCTAACAAAGACTTCGTCAATCGGGTTTGGACACATATCCTGGGCAATCCGCCCGGTCTCCTGACAAATGCGTACGTGCACCATATCTTCTGGTTCAGCAAATCCTTCCTGCGTGGTCGTATCAATTGCGGCCATGATTTTACCCCAGAGCGGTGCGGCGATTCTGCCGCCGGTCGCACCACGAAAGATACGTTCATTATCATCAAAGCCGAGCCAGACACCAGCAACATACTTCGATGTGAAGCCGAGGAACCACGCATCTGAGTAGTTATTGGTTGTCCCAGTTTTACCAGCCGCTAATCCTTTGTAGTACTGTCTAATCGCGTATGCGGTTCCACCATTAACCACGCTTTCCATCATGCTCGTCATAATGTAACTGGTCTGCGCAGAGAGTCTACGTTCAGGCAGTGATTCATTCCGTTCAATAACCGTACCGTCATTGTCCGTGATTTTCTTAATGAGCAGAGGTTCGACCTGCACACCGAGGTTGGCGATCGTACCAACCGCGCTTGTCATCTCGAGAAGGCTGACATCGCAGACACCCAGCGCCAATGAAACAACAGCAAGCAGCGGAGATTTAACTCCGAGCATGTGCGCGTATTGAACAACCAGTTCTGGCCCGATGTTGCGGATGAGCCGTATTGCGGCAAGGTTGCGTGAGAATTTTAGGGCATTCCTGACCGTAATTGGCCCCATGAACTTGCGGTCATAATTCGAGGGGCGGTAGATACTGTCCACGCCCGGCACTTCGAGCACAATGGGTAGGTCGAGTACGATGTCCGCGGGCGTAAAACCGTTATCAATTGCGGCACTAAAAACAAAAACCTTAAATGCACTCCCTGCCTGACGACCAGCCTGCGTTGCGTGATTCCATTGACTCTGTGAAAAATCACGGCCGCCAATGAGTGCCTTAACTTCACCAGTGCGGTAGTCAAGCAGCACAAATGCACCTTGCAGGTACGGTGAGAACTTCATTGTGTCCGCGAGCCCGAGCGAGTCAAACTTGGCTTTGGGATTTTTGAAGTTGTATTCCTCTTCGAGCGCGCTGATGTGCTGTTCAAAAATCTCCTCAGCAGCTTGCTGAATTTTCGTGTCCAGCGTCGTATAGATATTTGCACCACTTCGGTACACAAATTCTGGCCCGTACTTGAGTTCGAGGTACCGTCTGATTTCTTCCAAAAAGTACTCAGCCGTACGGTTTTCTTCAATATGCTCAACAACACTGAGTGATTCCTGTATCGCTGCTTCATACTCTTCAAGCGTGATGATTTTGCTCTTGTGCATTTCCTTGAGCACGAAATTCCTGCGTTGAACCGCCCGTTCAGGGTGCTTATACGGTGAAAAACGCTCAGGAGATTTTGGTATGGCAACAAGCAGGGCGCACTCTGCGAGCGTCAGTTCGGAAATGCCTTTGTTAAAGAGGTAGTGTGCAGCAGTTGCAACACCATAGTGCCCCTGACCAAAATTGATTTGATTGAGGTATTTCTCAAGTATTTCATCTTTTGTGTACGTCCGTTCGATACGAATTGCGAGGGCCATTTCTTTTAGTTTTCTGACCATAGTTTGTTCGAGGGTCAAGAACATATTACGTGCCAGTTGCATGGTAATGGTGCTGCCTCCCTGGACGACCTTCATGTGAATGAGATTAGTGAACAGCGACCGGACGAGAGCGAGGATATCGACGCCCCAGTGTTTGTAAAAAAGTTTGTCTTCGATGCAAATGACCCCGGCCTTTAAGTAGTAGGGAACCTGATCAATGGTGGTGAGTTCCCTTCGTTCAATGTAAAATTCACTTAGCACATTGCCGTTAGTATCGTAGACCTTTGTTGCGATAGGCGGAGCGAAAAACGATATTGATTCAGCCGGTGGCAGGTCGCTGACAATTGATATGTAGCCACCGACACACAGACCAATGACAAGGGAGATGGCAATGATGACGAGCCACCGTACTGGATGCTGAACAGGGAAATACCTTCGTGTATTCCGTGGCATGTATTACGATTCCGCGGTGCTTTTGTTGGGGACGTTGCGCGTACCGGCCCAGACAATGTGCAGGATACGTGCGAGTGTGTTTTTGAGGTTCTTTCTCGAAACCACGAGGTCAACCATGCCGTGCGCCATTAGGGATTCTGAACGCTGGAGTCCGGGCGGGAATTTCTCACCAATGGTTTGTTCAGCAACGCGAGCGCCAGTGAAACCAAGTAATGCCCCTGGCTCGGCAATAATAACATCGCCGAGCGATGCGTATGACGCCATGACGCCAGCAGTCGTCGGGTGGGTGAGCAATGAAATGTAAGGGATGTGTTCTTGTGCGAGCAGCGCAAGCTCAGCAGATGTTTTTACCATTTGCATGAGGGAAAGAATTCCTTCTTGCATGCGCGCGCCACCGGATGCGGATAAAATGATGAGCGGCATTTTCTTTTCTCGCGCCGCGCGAATTGCCCGTGCAATCTTCTCGCCGATGACTGACCCCATGCTGCCGCCCATGAAGCGGAAGTCCATCGCGGCAAAGACAATGGGTATGCCATCGATGTGCGCAAAGCCATAGACAACGCCCTCTTTCATATTGGTTTTCGCCTGGGAATCCTTCATTTTTTTCTTGTAGCCGGGGAAGTTCAGTGGGTCGCGCGCCTCCAGGTGCGCATCCTGTTCGTCGAATGCCGCATCATCGAGTAACAGTGCAATATAGTCGCGACAGTTGATTCGGAAGTGAAAATTGCACTTTGGACAGATCCAGAGGTGCTTTTCTAGCTCCTTTCGGTAGAGAATCTCGCCGCATGACTCGCATTTCACCCAGAGACCGTCAGGGAACTTAAGCTTTTCCTCAGGCTTTGCCTTTACTTTTTTCTTAAACCACATGTGACGTATTGTAATAGATTCTCGGATATTGTCAAGCCAGCTGGGCTAAAGGGGACAGTCCCTTTTTCTCAGAGGGACTGTCCCCTTTAGCACTGAACGTTTCACGCTAGCGGTTCCTTAACTTCACACATCCTGCCGTGCAGTTTTTGTGAAGTTAAAGATTGTTACGGGATTCTTGGCTATCTGCTATGAGCAATATGCTATAAGCCGCACCATTGGCGCACAAGCTACCTCGGTACCTTGAGCATCAGGACGATACCAACCACCGCAAAGAGCACATTAGGAAACCACAGCGCCACGAGCGGGTTCATCACGCCGGCAACACCGTAGGCGCGGAAGGACTGAATGAGCCCCCAGTACACAAATGCCATGGCAACACTCAAACCTAACCCAATGGCAATGCCACCCTTGCGCAGGACAACAGAAAGTGGCAGGGTAATGAGTAGAAGGATGAGCGTGATGATGGGATAGGAGAATCGGTAGTTGAGTTCCACCTCTTCTTCGGCAACATTTTCTCCGGCCCGGCGCTTTTTTTTAACAAAGCGGTCTATTTCGAGAACGTTCATCTCTCCGAGCGGTTTCATTCTCTTTAAAAAATCCTGCGGTTTCTCTCGCAGTGCGGGCATGGCGCGTTCTGAATAGGTCATCACTGTTTCATTCCCGAATACGTCAAATTCTCGCTCGGTAACGCTGTGGAATGTCCAGATACTATCGTACAAGCCGTAATTGGCATCGAGCCGGCGCTGGATTTTGTTATCATGGGATATCTGCCAGAGGGTGACTCCATCCATCTTGTTTCGTACTGCGTCGAGCCGCCTGACGTGATACACCCAGTTGTCTTCACCGTGATAGAAGAAATTACTCCTGCGCGTCTCGGGTCTTCGTGGTCGTTTATCAATCTTCGCTTCTTGATGTTCATATGTCTGCGTTTGCGCCCACACGCCGACGGTTTCCTGAAATACGAACGTAAATACGACGAGGCAGGCGCCGATAATGAAAATAATTGAAAAGAGGCGGTTTACATTGAGCCCGCTCGTCTTCAGAGCGAGAAGTTCCCTGTGCTTGGTCATTGTTCCGAAGACAAAGAACACCGCCATAATCGTCGCAATGGGGATGAGGAGAATAATGTATGAGGGCATGAGGTAGACGTAGTGGAGGAAGATATCCACCACGAGCACGTTTTTTGCGAGATACTTACCAAGGTTGTCAAACAGATTAATAATAATATAAATAAAAACGAGCACGCCGAGGCACGGTACAAAATACTTGAAAAAGTCCTTTATGACGTACTTATAGACGACCTTCATTTAAAAATGTGCCTGAATGGATGCTTTTCGTAGTACGCGACATAGAATAGGTAGAGACCACATAGAAGCAGGATAATATTGGGCAGCCACAGTGCCCAGAACGGAGAGAATCCCCGGCGGTCGGCGAATTCTTCGCCCGTGAGCACGAGTATGTAGTATGATGAGAAAAGCAGAATCCCCACGATAACACCACCAATGCCACCCTTTTTGAACAGATAGCCGAGGGGTGCGCCAATAACAATGAACAGGATACAGGCGAATGCGAGAGCAAATTTCTTGTGAAGCTCAACCAGATACCGTGATGCCTTACGTGTCTTCCCGGCAATGCGTTTGAGCCTTTTCTCGATATCAAAACGGGCAGCATCGAGCGTTTCTATTTCACCATTTACATACTGGTTCACTGCGTTTATCCCGATCTCAGAAATTTCGTGTTTCAGTTCTTCGATTTCCTGGTACGTGCTGTCGACAACTTCCTTAAGGCCAACGGCATTCAACTCATTCTGGTGGCGTTGTTTCCGCTCTCGGTGGATGAGTTCGGTGTCGACCTGCATGTTGATAGTTTGTTTATCGAATTTGGTTCGCTGATAGTGTCTGTTTTCCATGAGCTGGTGAAGTTCTCCATCGTAGAGAATGAACTGCAGTACGCCTTCTTCTTCGAGGTCTTTGAGTTCACCACGTGGCGCAGTCATCATGAGGCCCTCGCCGATGTCATATATCGTAATGTCATACAGCCGTGACGTACGTTCGTCTTTTCTTCCGACATAGACAGTATAACCGGTAAAATCTTTCGTAAACACGCCTTCCGGCAATCGCACGGCCGGGCGTTTACGCGATACGTCAAGCATGAGATTTCTGACCCGGTGATTTGATTCTGGCACAATGAAGTTGTTGAACAACGCGAGAATGATCGTAAAGCAAAACGCAAAAATGAACGGCGTTCTTGTGATTCGTGTAAATGTTAGACCGCTCGTCTTCAGTGCGAGGATTTCATTGTCCTGTGTTAACCGCCCAAAACTCATGACCACAGCCACGAGCAATCCCATTGGCGCGGTATATGATAGTATGAGCGGTATCGTATTGATGAGTATCTGCCCGACCGTGATAAACGGGAGACCCTTGCGGACAAACAGGTCGATGAGCCGGAACAGTTGATCCATGAGTAGAATAAAGGTCAGGGCGAACACCGAAAAGAAAAAGGGCGGAATGAATTCTTTTATGAAATATCGGTCAATCAGTTTAGTCAATGACACCCCGTTGCTTCAGACGTTCGATTGCACGCGCCGCTACTGTTGTCGCTGCCGTGGCGTGCGGCTCTATGTCGGCATCAAATGACAGAATACCCAGGTTCACAAGTCTCATATAGGGCAAGTAGAGAAATGAGTGGTTAGAGATGTGCTTTGTGCTGAAGAACTTCTTTGGATAAACTGGTTCGATGAGTCGGTCGAGCAGCACGATGAGCTGACCGTTCGTTATTGTATCATGGTCCCGGAATGTACCGTCAGGGAAAATTGGTATGTAGCCTTCTGAAGCCGCATAGACAATCGGGTCGGATACTCTTTTCTGAGCAGCTCCGGCAATAAGCTGCGCATACAGGCGGCGGGTGAGAACGTAGTGGTGGTCGATCGCTCGTGCAGCCGACGGTGCGAGGGTGACGAGCATTGTGTACAAATCATGATAACGTGATGCTTTGCCGTAGTAGTGGAATAGGTTTAAATACACATTTGCATTATCAATGCCGAGGTGCGCAAGTCTTTCCAGAACCGCGAGCTCCTGTTCATGCTGTCCGAGAATACGGTAGCAGTGTTGGAGATAGAACAGGGTGGTCGTGTCACTGGGGTGCGTATTATAGTGATCGGTGAAGTAGCCCGCTGCTTCTTGGTAACTGGATTGCTGGTAGAGTTCAACTCCCTTTTCAAATGCGCTCGGCCGTCGTAAGAATGGCGCACACGACGTCAGTATGATGATTATGGTCCAATAATAATAGCGACGCGGCATTCTTTGAGGAGCTGAAGATTATGCTTTGAGCCGTGCATACGGCGCGCATCGAATGAGGAAATCTTGATGTCGGTCAGGGCATTGCCAAAAACGCCTCTCGCTTTGATCCGCAGGGGGTTATCACCGGTTCTCGAATGGTTGTGCAGCTCCTGGGTTGTATACAGAACCAAGCCATTTTGAACAAGATGGTCATGGTGCGCAAAGTTGACCGAGAAGACCTCTTCGTTAAGATCATTGTAGATTCTTGGGAAGAGGCACGGTGTAAGCGGAAAGTCACGGCAGTCAATAACGACTCCTGAATACTGTGTTGGTTCTACTTCCTGCGGTACTAACTCATGGTCAGCTGGCACTGCTTTGCCGCGCGGCCAGGGTTGACCGCAGCACGGACAGAGCATGGGAACGACAAGCGGCACTCGCTCAGTCATAGGAGGAATGAGTACTGCCAGTACGTCTGATGCGATTTTGGCTTCACAGACGTACTCTATACCACCGTCAGTCAGGTAATTCTGTTGTATCACCTGGTAATTGCGGAGTACGTCAGTCAATTTCTTGCTGAGTGTGAAATGTGTTCTCAGAAAATCCTCGACTGTTCTATTCGCATCGTACTGCAGGGTATATAATTCCTGTTCCAAGAAATCAATGGCTGTACTGCGGTCTTGAGCCGATGTTTTCAGCGTCATTGTTTCCCAGTCCATGTCCGCAACTGCAGTTCCCATGGAAAACACTACTATAAAAATCATAGAACCTATTGTATGCATCATACAGCCTCCTCGCCTCAGACTGAACATTCGATTCAGCCTAAAAAGCCGCCTCCTAACGCACAAAGCGGGCGACGGGATTCGAACCCGCGACCCTCGGCTTGGGAAGCCGATGCTCAACCCCTGAGCTACACCCGCTTATAACAAAAAAGTATAGGGCAAAACAATGCCGATGTCAAGCGACGGCGCTGCATGCGTTGTTGGATGGTTGGCATAGTCACGATAGTTGGAATTGTTGTATCGTTGCAATAGTTAGAATAGTTGCGACGTTGTGTAGTTAACTATTCCAACCATTCCAGCCATACAACCAGTATGTTAAAGGGGACAGTCCCTTTTTCTCAGAGGGACTGTCCCCTTTAACTGCCATTGCCAATAGCCATATGCTATGCGTCAACTGCGTTGTTGGATGGTTAGAATTGTTGCGATGCTGTGTAGTTAACTATTCCAACCATTCCAGCTATTATACCATCCAACCATTGTGACTATTCCAGCCATGCAACAATCCAACCAGCCAGGTATTTGACTTCGTCAAAATCTGTGCCTATAATCTCTC
>Ga0111198_1046_pt1 | contig 15109 bp, 15 predicted proteins | sample DeeMarSWOR324_28_FD_80370 | JGI IMG/M metagenome (GOLD analysis project Ga0111198, IMG submission 80370) | candidate division WOR_3 bacterium SM23_60
TCTACTTCAATGCAGCGTACAATGATTTTGCTGAGCTGACGAACGATAGTACAGGTTATCTCTACTGTCTCGACATCAGTAACAGTACGATTGTGTGGGCAACGAAAAACCTTGTTTCCAGTTACTACGGTTTTACGCTCTGTGATGACTACATACTTACTGGTTACGGTTTCACCAATGAAGATGACTTTCTTTATGTCGTTGACCGCTACACCGGCGAGATTGTGCAGACAATTCCGATCAAGACCGCACATGAGCACATCATCGTGAGAGGACGTTTCTGTTTTGTGCGGACCTACAATACCAACTACATCTTCAGCATCGTGAAAGCAAAGTAGGCTTTCTTCTCATCTGCCAAGCTGATTGGTAAGTTTATCAACCTCTGTCTGCAGTACGTCCCGTTTTGCTTCAGCGGGCGAACCCTTGACCACGGGAACCACACCGAGCATATCACGTACGTAGGCGAGCACCGTAATCGCCTCATCGACATGGATGCCAGACATGACTTTCTTGCGTGCCTGTTCGGTCATGACCTCAAGGTCGACAAGAGAAAAGGGCATGAGCATCCTCGGAAAGAGCTTCACTTCGTACAGGTACGGTTCACCATTGTCATCCTCGAATGCACCACTGGCGTATCGTGCATACAGTCCAATAACACTAATGTTCTCCGGCGTTTGTAGCGTCGCATCAATAAACCGACCGCGTTGTTCAAGAAGTACTGAATCCCATGCTGTCCCCGAAAAACTGTAGTACAGCATCACGTTTTCTGACTCTATTTCCGGCACAATCCTCACCAGCAAGTCAGGTGAGCTCTCAAGAAAATAGAGATTCAAATCCCCGAACAATGCTAAGATGAGCAGTACATTCACAAAAACCTCCTTGATAAATCAAATACCAAAACTACCTAGATACCTAAATGCCTAAATCTGTTTAGGTATTTAGGTGTTTTGGACTTTTAGGCATTTGTTAACATAGTTCCTTGTCCATAACATACGCATCATCTCCATCAATATAGTACCCCCGGCGAGTAAACAGTACTGCATAACCCAATTTCTCGTAGAAGGTGATTGCAACGTTGTTATTGGTCCGCACTTCAAGAAAAACATACGTGCTTCCCTTATTCCGGGCGAGTGTCTCTAACTGTTTCATTAATTGTGTACCGAGACCTTGTCGTTGGTATTCTCTCTTGATCGCGATGTTCGTAACGTGAAAGCCATCACCAGTGAATGTCGCCATCGCATATCCGATGAGTTGATCATTGTGTTCAGCGACAAGACCAACTGAATCTCCAGACATGAGGTCATGCTGGAAAAATGATTTGGGCCACGGGTTCGGGAATGACCGCGTCTCGAGATCGTAGATTGCATCAAGGTCATCAAACTTGATGTTTCGTATCATAATGTCTTTCGGCATCGGTTTTTTTTATGTACAACGGCTCAAGCCGTTCTGGATCATCAAACCGACCAGATTCAAGGCGGGGCAACGCAAGTGTCACTATTTTGAGGGCATCAGGAAGTAAGAATGTATCATCAATAAAAACAACCTCACTGCTCTTGAGTGCGGCACGAGCCTTTTTGACGACCGCAACACCAGAACCGACAACATACGTTGTGCCGTGTATGAGTTCGCCCATTGCGTCCGGCGTGGTGAGAAAGTAGTCACTCATCCGTTCTCCGTTTTTGTATAATGCAGCATATACTTCATCACGATACGCATTGATCACGGCAAGGATGTGGTGCTCCATGAATCCGAGCGGTATGCCTATTGCATCGAGCGTATTCACGGCGACAACCGGCGTATTGTGCACAAAAGCAAAGCCCTTGACCAAACTCAGCCCCACCCTGAGTGATGTGAACATACCCGGGCCAATGCTTACGGCAATCGCGTCAAAACCGTGAAGGTCACGGACCAGACGTTGAATTTCACTAAAAAACTGCGCATCCCTGCTTCTCTTATCTATTTCACGGTTCCTCTTTAATTCGAAAAGTACGGTGTTCTTCTCGGTCAGACAAAATGAAAACAAGGGAGACGATGTTTCAATGCCGAGAATCTTCAATGGTCAATGCCCTCTTGGTTTTACCCATTATTGTTATCGTTATGTGTAAGCCGTTTCTGCGGTCTCTCATGCGATCCGCCCACTCCACAATCGTAATACCATCTTCTTTGAAATATTCATCAACAGGAAGCGCCGCTGTGCTCAATTCATCAAGTCGGTACAGGTCGATGTGAGAAACAGGCATGTCACCCTGGTATTCGGTCGCAATGACAAAACTAGGACTAGTCACACTTTCGGCCACGCCGAGGCCCCTGCATATGCCTTGCACCAAGACTGTCTTGCCACTGCCGAGCTCACCATACAAGTACACAACCGTACCCGGTGTCAATTGCTTGGCCATTTTCTCACCAGCGCGTATTGTTGCTTGGTGAGAGTTAGAAATGACTACCTGTTTTCTACCTTTTTTTCGCATTGTAGCGGTACGTCGTGAGTGTTCCGAATAGAGTCAGGTGTGGATCGTATTTGTTGATTCCCGCGATGTGCTTAGCAATGGATTCACCGTTACCACCCGTCGCAATACAGTAGAACCGCTTACGATATGTCGTTTTGATTTTTTCGATGAGTCCGTGCACCATGGCAACAGTGCCCCTAAAAATCCCTGATTGTATACACTCTTCTGTGCTTCTACCGACGAGGTGCGACGGCGCAACAACTGCCACTCTTCTGAGAAGTGCCGTATGCTGTGCCAGTGCCGTAGCCATTGTCTGTGCACCAGGACATATTATGCCGCCCAGGTAGTGACCATCGCGCAAGACAATGTCCAAGGTGATTGCCGTGCCAAAATCTACGATGATAAGATTTCTCTTGTAGCGCGCAAGTCCTCCCACAACATTGGCAATCCGGTCTGCTCCGAGCGTCTGTGGCTTGTAGTAATCATACGAAAGGTGTGTTTCTACCTTCGAAGACACACGGAAGATTGCCATGCCGAAGTGTTTTCTGAAAAAGGTCGCAAACTGCTTCGTGATGCGGGGCACGACTGACGCGATGGAAACCGCAACAGGTACGTTGACTCGTACGTTCTCGATGAATGACGGTTCGCGCGCGCCTTTGCGCGTCGCATAGACAAGCTTCCTACTGAGCCTGTTTCCTGTATAGAAACCGACGTGAACATTTGTATTTCCAATATCAATGGCGACAATCATTCTGTTCTGTTGATAGAGTTCCTTCTCACGATATATACGTAGTGTAGTACTGCCCGGCATAGTGCTGAGCTTCTACAGTTACACTAGTCGTAGTAGATCTTCAGTGTTGCTCCTTCAAAGGCAACATGTCCTGGTCTTATTTCTCCTGCGTCAAACCACAGCGGTGTATTGATGCCAACGACAAGCTGGAATTCGTCATCCTCTTCAATAACAATAGCAGTGAAGGCATCAGCCACGAACTGATATGCGGTATCAACAAGCATAACCTCGAGTGTGTCTTGGACATGTCGGACCGAGTCGACGGTTACACGTATATCTTCATATGCACCAGGTTCGATTTCGACTGCTCGATTCGTGATACTGACAAAATCTGACGATTCAATTGATACGAGAACAGTGTGTGCTCCTTCCCACAGTACTGTGTAATCGCCTGATTCAGGAATATCAATACGCAAAACACGCATTGCAATATCACCGGCGGTCCCTAACGTTGCCTTTTCCGGTCCGTCATTGATGCCGATCTCGACCATGCCTGTACCACCACAGCCTACGAAGAGAAACAGTAGCAGAAAGGCAAAAAACCGTTTCATTCAACCTCCTTAGTAAAGTCTATGCGTTGGGAAGCCTACTGTCAAGACAACAGGTTTTAGACTTCCCTCACCTTTGTTGAAAGGCTCTCACTGCCCTCTCTGGCAGCACGACCGGTGTCGTTGCGAGCGAATCTCTCGCCGACAGGACGAGCGCGGTTCCGGCTGAATGCCGCGAATTCTCGCATCGGTGAACCAATGCGGAACAATCTCAGCATTTTCTGAAGAAGTCACGTGTTTCTGAAATTGCTCTCTAGCGATAGCATTACTTCTTCACTTCGTCCCTTCGGCACAGACAGAGGCGGATAGGTGCCATGACAAACTGACTATCTGGATACATGACATGCGACTCGTCTATTTCTTCTCTTTCAAATCATTGAGTGCATCTTCGAATTTCTTAAGCTGTGCATGATAGAATTTGTTTTCTGGTTCTTTTTTCAGTGCTTCTTTTTCCCAGAAAATCGCCTGCTCGTAGTCACCCGCTGCATAGTAGGCTTCGGCAAGCGTATCCATGATGTAGTGCGCTTCAGGGTCAAGGTCATGTGCTTTGTGCGCTGCCTGCAGTGTCTGTTCAGGATACATCTGTCGGAGTGCAAATTCCCACGCGAGACTATTATAAATACCAGCATCCTCCAAATCTTCTTCGAGCGCATGCTCTAGGAATGCATGAACACGCTCAAGAAACACCGCAGATTTTCCTTTCTCTGTGTCCGCAAGACGGAGATACGCCGAAGAAAGAAACCAGTACTGCCACCTGTCATAGATGCGTTGGAGCTCAGTTACGGGATCATCATTATCAACAACCTTGAGATCAACAAGCCGGTCATCCACTCCGTAGCGACCGCCGTTCTTTATGACAACCTGTAGTGCTGCTGATTGCTTGCCACGTTTATCACCACCAGCATTTTCACCGGCCTTGAGAGCTTTGAGCAGACGTTCGGCCAAGGGGCCTTTGGTTCTCTGAAACACTGCCAGCATGCTGTCGATCACCTCGGGACCGGTCAAGATGTTACCCTGGACACTCACGCCATCGGCAGTTTTATGACCTGACCACGCCAGCGTACCGTCGCCGGTATGAGCAACAGCGAGACCAGACGCATCAACAATGGCAACCTGCCTTTCTTCTGGTATCGTATCACGTTCGAGTATTAGCTGCAGAGCCTCATCAGCGGACCTGCCCTGCTCCATTGCCTCGAGAGCCCACGGTCCATAGTACGGATTAGCATAGGCCTGCGTGGCGATTGCTCCGATATCTGCCTTGAGCCATGGAACGATATAGCCGACATCGAGCACTTTCGATGCCACGGCAACTCCAAATTCACCGGTTTCAGTATCCATGGCAACAATTGAGAAGGTCCCGTGTGTCTGTACCGTGCAGATGAGTGCTGCAAGCAGTAATGTCATAACCACCTCCTTAGTGAACACTACATTATAACTGCCGTAGCCGCGCTGTCAATGTAACTGCCATTGATTAGTCTGATCGTCTTATCGTCTTATTGCCGTATTGTCATCCTAAAGAACTTCTCGATGCGTCCTGCAGTGGACAGGGCTTACTCGCTTGCTGCAAGTCTCGAGTATAAAGAGAGATCCCGAATGCTGCAAGGGGAAGAATACACGAATACTGTTCGAGTTTGTCGAGAACTACCTTACTGCGACCAAAGCCAAAAGTCTACAAATGGGCTTGCATTTATTGGACAATTCGGTATAATAAAATCTAAGGGGAGCATTACAAAGGCAGAACAAGTTATGTATCAATATTGGTTAATTATCGCAGTGACTTTCAAAACTAACAGCTAAATAAAGGAGTTTGTATGCAAGGATATTATAGGTTTCCTACGCTGAACAGAGATACGATTGCATTTGTGTGTGAAGATGACCTGTGGACAGTGTCTGTGCATGGTGGCATTGCACGCCGGCTGACATCAAACCTGGGTGAAGTGAGTCACCCGTTTCTGTCGCCGGATGGCAAATATGTGGCATTTGTTGGTCGCGAAGAAGGACACCCAGAAATCTACTGCATGGATGCACAGGGCGGGCCGGCACAACGTCTGACATTCTTCGGAACGCCTTGCACAGTCCTCGGTTGGACACGCAATAGCAAGAGAATTCTCTTTGCGAGTAACGCAAAACAGTGGTATTTGCGGATGTTCTATGTGTATTCAGTGGATAGGAACAAAGACGAACCGCAGATGATTGACGTTGGCCCGGCGACACACATATCATACGGACCTAATAGAGGCACGGTCATCGGTCGGAATACAGCAGACCCGGCGCGATGGAAACGATACCGAGGCGGAACGGTTGGTGAAATCTGGATCGACCGGACTGGCAACGGCAGTTTCAAAAAGCTGATAAACATTAAAGGTAATTGCACGTCACCAATGTGGATTGGTAATCGTATCTATTTCATTGCCGACCACGAAGGTGTCGGTAATATTTACTCATGCACACCAAATGGCCGAAGCCTCAAACGGCACACAGACCACCTTGATTTCTATGTACGGAACGCAACCACTGATGGCGAAAATATAGTGTATCATGCGGGTGGCGACATCTACGTGTTCTCCATTGCCGAAGGTAACAGCAGCAAGGTCGCGATCGAGCATCACAGCCCGCGTGTTCAGACCCACCGGAAATTCGTCGCAGCAGAAAAGTATATGGAAGATTACGCACTGCATCCCAAAGGTGAGCAGGTTTCGATAACGAGTCGCGGCAAGGTCTTCTCTATGCACAACTGGGAAGGTCCTGTTTCACAAAATGGTCAGGATGTGAATACGCGGTACCGGCTCGGAAGATGGCTCTCTGATGGCGAACGGTTTATCGTGGTTACCGATGAAAAAGGTGAAGACGGACTGCAGATACACTATCCGAACGCGCGTAAAAAGCCTTATCACCTACCGCTACTCGATATCGGTCGACCAATAGAACTTGAACCATCACCACAAACGGCAGCGGTTGTACTGACGAATCATCGTTTTCAGTTAGTACTAGTCAATCTCCAGACGAAAAAAAGAGTAATACTCGATCACAGCAAATATGGTAGGATCAGTGGCATTAGCTGGTCGTCTGACGGCGAATGGGTCGCGTACAGTTTTCCAGATTCGGCGAGAACAAGGTGCATTAAGGTCTGCAATGCGTCGACACATAAATCATACACAGTGACCAGTCCTGTGCTCGAGGATTTCTCACCGCGCTTTGACCCGCAAGGGAATTATCTCTACTTTCTTTCAAACCGAGAGCTCGACCCGGTCTATGACACAGTGCAGTTCGAACTCAGCTTTCCCGCTAACATCAAGCCGTACTTGATTACATTGAGAAAGGATATCCCATCACCGTTCAAGTACAAAGAAAGTGCACCGGCTGGTCTTGAAATGCCGGACCTGGCCAAAGAACTGCTCAAACCAAAGAAAAAACCAAAGAAGATACGAATCGATTTTGATGGTATCACCGACAGAATCATGCCGTTTCCGCTCCCGCCGGGGAAGTATGAACAGATCTTCGGCGCAAACAACAAGTTGATTTTTTCCAAATTCCCGATCGAAGGTGCCATACGGCGCTGGTTCATGATGCAACACGGGCCATCAAATGGCGTTCTGCAGTACTACGATCTAAAGAAGCAAAAGACAGGCACTATCGTATCCGGTATTATGAACTTCACAATGTCACAGAGCAATGAGCTGCTCATGTACCGTTCAGGAAACCGACTGCGGATCATCAAACCAATTGATAAAGCAGAACAGAAACTGAAGAGAGAACCAGTAGGCCCAAGCAGTGGATGGGTAGACCTTTCACGCATGAAGGTAATGGTTGTACCGCATGCAGAGTGGCGACAGATGTATCGCGATGCCTGGCGTTTACAGCGCGACCACTTCTGGGTCAAAGACATGTCTGGTGTCGATTGGAAAAAAGTGTACGAACGATACGTGCCGCTGCTCGAAAGAATCAGCACACGTTCTGAATTTTCAGACCTCGTCTGGGAGATGCAGGGCGAACTGGGTACGTCTCATGCCTATGAATTCGGTGGTGACTACCGCCGGGAGCCTCAGTACAAACAGGGATTTCTCGCTGCTGATTTTGCATACGACAGAAAACACGCGGCTTATCGCATCGCTTCAATTGTCAGAGGTGATCCATGGGATGAAGCGGGACGTTCACCGCTGCTGACGCCTGGACTCAATGCAAGAGTTGGTGACCTCGTGCTTGCGATCGATGGCCGGCGGGTCGATAAGAACACGTCGCCGCAGGAACTCCTGGTCAATCGGGCCGGGACTGACGTATGGATCACCATCGCAAGCAGCACAGGAAAGAACAAACGTACGGCCTCGATCAAGACGCTCAAAGATGAATCGCGTGCGCGGTACCGAGACTGGGTCGAAGAAAATCGAGAAAAAGTACACCGCGCCAGCCGGGACAAAATCGGCTACGTGCACATTCCTGATATGGGGCCTGATGGCTTTGCCGAGTTCCACCGGTACTTCTTGAGCGAAATACAGTATCCCGGATTGTTGGTTGATGTACGCTTTAACCGCGGTGGTCATGTATCACAGTTACTCATCGAGAAACTAGCACGCAAACGAATTGCCTACGATGTCAGCAGGTGGGTTGAACGACCATACCCGTGGCCCGATGAATCCGTACTCGGACCGCTCGTCTGTCTTACCAATGAGTATGCTGGTTCAGACGGTGATATTTTCAGTCACGCATTCAAGCTCTATAAGATCGGACCACTCATTGGCAAGCGCACCTGGGGTGGAGTCATTGGCATCGGACCGTACTACTTCCTGTCTGATGGTGGATTAACTACGCAACCTGAGTACTCGTTCTGGTTCACTGATGTTGGCTGGGGAGTCGAAAACTATGGAACTGAGCCCGATATCGAGGTCGAATACAAACCTCAGGATTACGTGAAAGGAAAGGATCCGCAGCTGGAACGGGGCGTAGCAGAATGTTTGAAGCTTCTTAAGAAACATCCACCAAAGATACCGAAGTTTGAGAAAAGACCGAAACTACCACTGCCCACGAAACTCAAATAGTCCTTAAAAAGCACAAGGCCCCTGCACACAACATGCAGGGGCCTTGCACATAGGAGCCACCCTAATTCTCAAATGTTCTCTCTTCAGGAACCTCGATCACCATAATTGAATAGTACCACCGGTATGAAAATCTCTCATGACCAAGCCACATCGATGCCAGGGTTGTCGGTACCGTGAATCGGGAAGCAGTGACACGAACCTCAGGCATGAGCCCACACCACGCAACATCTTCATGCTCATATCGTGGTGCAGTCGCAACGACCTCATCCATCATGCCCATATCAGCAGAGGTATGATAGCGCGGCGCAGTCGTAACTACTGCAGGCATCAGACCGCTCCAAGCCGCGTCTTCGTGCTCATAGCGGGGTGCTGTCACAACAACCGTATCCAGCATACCATTCGCATCTATACTGATTGTCTGCGCTGGCATCATGATGATTAGTATTGCACCAACGATAGATAGCATTGTTCCTCCTTTAGGCATTTCTACTTATATATACGCAGGAACGGACCAAAAGGTTTCATGTGGTGTGCTGGCCAGTGTTAGACTTAAATGTTAACTGATGCCCATCATGCCCCTCGGTCTAGTTACTTACAAAACTAATCGGTGTTTGAAAGTACGATAGTCTTCTCGAGTAATTTCTCGATTGTCGGTCCGAAGACAATGTAGAGTGCGAACACAGTCAAGAAGCCGATGCCCGCAAGGAGCCAACCAGCAATGCCAACAGTCAGCAGCGTATCACCGAGAAATACCGCCAAAACAATGCCCGGCAATCGACCGAGTGTGATCAGTGGTATCAACACCTTAAGCCGAATCGTTGTCAGTCCGGCCAGGTAGAACAAACCATCACCAATCGGATTGGGGAATATCGATAGTAACAGAATAAAGGCAATCCCTTTTTTTGTTACTATACTTTCGAATCTCCGGGCCTTTTCATCGAGGAAATACTCGAGCATCCTTCTACCAAAGACCCGGGCAATAACCATAACTATGCTGCCACCAATGATCACACTTACCCAGGTTATGATAATGCCACGGAAAAACCCGAACAGCATACCCGATGAAACGGTCACGACATTTCCTGGCACTGGTGCGAAGATGATCTGGAAAATGTTCAAGAGGGCAAAAACGAGGTATCCCCACACCCCGTAGGCACGGACGATCTCACGTATTTTCTGCGGGTTCTCGGTGATTTCCCCAAACCGACTGACGAAGATGTATGAAACAATGAGAATAAAGCAAATGAAGATAACAAGACCGATGATCCCAAGTACTCTTTTTGCCTTCACGTTTGCCATTGAGTAAACACCAGCACACAGGTCTAACGCACGAGCCTGAGAACAATAATCACAACCGGCGCAAGCAGGAGAGCCCAGCCGAACAGGGAAACAAGACTCCCGGGAGAACGCTTGGTAATGTACGGCTTCCCAATTCTATGGAATCCGCCGACATAGTCACCAATCTCATCGCCAAACCAGATCATCGCCATCGGCATGATCAAAACAATGGCGGCAATTAAGAGCAGTTCCCAGCCGCCATAGATGAGTGCAGCAACAAGATAGACGAGAGCGATGGCGAGCGATAGTGTGCGGGCCACTGTTTAATCCCTTTTCATTGCTTTTTTTCTCAGTGATGGCGATAGTTTCTCGATTGCATAGCGCAAGGCGGTCCGAGGCATTTTGTTTTTATGCTTCATTACGTAAGCAAACACCTTGTCTGGATACGGGTTGCTGACTTCTTTCAAGAGCCAGCCATAACCCTTCTGTACCATATCATCATTGTCCCGTAGCAATATGTCGGCGATCGTGAATGCCTCACGTACCATTCTCTTTTTTCTCACCGGGTAGATCAAAATAACTGCTGATGCTCGACGCAGCCATCGGTTTTTCGAATGTGCCCACGTCTTTATACGCGGAAAGAACATCGGAAACCTGAATAGAAAATTGCCGAATGTATGTCCGCACAAATCATCACATGCTGCCCAGTTGGCGACATACTTCTTGAGCCACGATTCAAATATCTTGAAGTCTTCTTTGATGTATGCATTGCGCTGCCGGTACGCCCAGTCGAAGGCAATCGCTCGTTCTTCAGCAAGATTCGATTTGAGTAGCTGTTCGCACAAACGAAAAATATCCTTTTTCGGTTTTGCTTTTATCAATGCGTAGTACTGTGATGCTATTTTGCGGACCGTCGGCGCCCGTACGCCAAGTAGCTCTATCCCCTCTCTGAAATAATTTTTCGCGCCGGTGCGGTACGCAGTATCGACATGTGTTTCCAGAGCGCGTCGTATGTCACTAAGCATCGAACCTCCTCACGTGCTGAAGGTAAGTCTACATGCCATACACCGACTGTCAAGAATTCGACGCGCGAGGCACTACGATCTATTGTAAAACGTGCACCGTAATAAAGTCAATCACCGCCTGATGATACGCAGTGCCGAGAACAAACGGAATGTCATCATGCCCAGCACCTTCGACCCACAGACTGTCTTTTGGTTCGTGTGCTGCATCCCAGACAAGCGGGACGTGCCGGTCAAACACAATGAAATCATCCGCCCGGCCATGCATCATGAGCAACGGGCATGCGATATCACCGACTCGCTTTTCATTATCAAAATCCGCATCTGCTACATAAGAACCAGTAAGGTTCAGCAGTGCCGAATCGCGCAACAGTGCGGTAATCGAAGCTGGCGCTGATTCCAGGATGACCGCAGCGGGATGCATCACATCAGCCGCACAATACGTTGTAACGAACGTGCCAATTGACCAACCATACAGGACGATTCTTGACTCATCAATATCGGCTCGTGAGCGCAGGTAATGCAATGCTTCTGCGCCGTCCGAGAACAGCGCCTCACCAGACGGACTCCCTTCACTTTTTCCGTACCCTTGATAGTCAAAGATGAAGACATTGAACCCCATTTCCCACAAGTACTCAATTCGTGCCCAGTACCGATTGATATTCTCGTCCTTACCATGAAAGTAAAGTATCGAGACCTGATTGTGAAGAGCAGAATCAGGATTGCCCCGCACAAAAAACCCATAGATCGTGTTACCCATTGAAACCAATGTCACGGGTTCTATGAGAGAATCATGAATAATGAATCGGGTTTCCCACTCAGGGTCAAAATCTTCGGGTCTCAGGTACTCGTCAATAGTAGTCGGGTCAAAAAGAAAGTCGTCAAGACTGAGGACCCTTGTGCACGCAATCACAACACAAACAGCGAGGAGTACTCGGTTCCTCATATTCATCTTGGCCTCCTCAGAAAACGTATGACACGCCGGCAGCGAAACCTGCGGCACCGTGGTCAAATGGCCTCAAGGTATAGTCGACAACACGGTCCTTGCTTGCCTCAGTTGGGGCATACCACAGTGCCTCAGCGTTGATGGCAAACTTCTCGCCAAGGGGCACTTCAGTACCCACGAGCGGTGCCAGGATAACATAGGGTGCAGTGAATTGCATCAGCGCATGAGCGCCGAAGTAAAGGAGGTTGTGACTTCTAAAAAACGCATAGCTGCCGATCAACGAGATTCCAGGGTACACCCGCGCGCTCGAGAATTCATTGATATGGCAAAAGCCGTACAGACTCGCCCCGAGACACAGTGCCGGTCTCAAGCCAGATTCGGTAGTGAGATGCTTGCTCAGCCCTATATCAATGCCAGCATTTGCGAGAAGCGACATCGTCGGATGAACGCCGAAGTGCAGGTCAGTGTCTTTGCTGAGACCATACGTCAACCGGATAACACTATAGGGCACAGGCACATCAACATCGTAAACAGAAGTGACCGGACCTCCGAATGAAAATGAGACGGCCTTTCTTCCTTGACCGAGGGGACGTACTGAAGCAACTGTTCCGCAACTCAGACAGCACAGCAGTACCACAAATACATACGCAGATGTTCTCCCTCCAACCATACTCCCTCCTCATAAAAAATGCTTTGTAAGCAAAATCACAAAAATAGTCTACTGGAACACTTTGCGTGTAAGTATATGCTACGGTCGCACTGTGTCAAGCAGTACGGCTGTTAGTCAATACAGATGATGGACAATGTGGTTGCTGCGAATCCGTTTACGTGGTGACCTCGAGAATATTGATATCCCGTTTTTTCAGCTCATCCACGAATTCTCTGTAAAGTTCTCCTTTTATTGCATCCTCTGGTGCGACAATGCCTTTTTCTGTGATCTTGCCCATAAGCATCATCTTCGCAGTGATCGCGAGCGGATATCCGGTCACCCGCATCATTGAAGAGATGTCTGCACGTTTTGGCTCATCCCACATGAAGTACTCGATCTTAATCGGTTTGCCATTTTTCTTACCCGTCAGGGTATTGTACATAACGCACACATCAGTCTCGCCTTCATTGGGAATCAGTCGCGGCGTTATCAATGAAAGGAGAAATTCTCGCGGCGTTATTTTGTGCCCGGCAAATTCCACGGGCTCAATACTGAGCAAACCGCACTCCTTGAGCGTCTGCACGCCTTGCCAGTGCCCGGGCCACCGTACCGTCTTTTCAGCAAACTCCTTGAGCTGTGGTCGTGTGAACAGAAAACTCGGCATGCCTGGTGTGACCGCACACTCAAGCTGCTCATCTTTGCCAAAGTGGTTGAATCTGAATGGTTCTAGTTCAGTTGCTGCATCAACCTCAACGATCTTGCCGCCTTTGATGACCTTTAATTTAATCACGTATTCTCGAAGCACGTGCTCAAATGCCCACGTAATCATATACCGCAACGGATGTCGTGCCGCGGCCTCTTTCGAAGGAATACCACCGACCCGTGCGACGGCTTTTTCTGCCTCGTCAATCGTGCGGATGCCTTCACCGAGCGTCACATTGCTCAAACCCGGCGCAAAACCCATGCCGCTAACAAAGGTAACACCATTCTTCACCGCGGTATTGTGCAACCACTCGCCGTAATCCTCGATCGCTAAGCCTTGAGGAACCTCAAGACCCTCAACTTCATCCGTATCCGGCGTCCGATGGAATTCTTCAATCGTATCAACGATGTTCAAACCCGCTTCAATTGCCGTGTGGGCTACCTTGTAGCTCGTCTTTCGGTTCGGCAGTCCGAGTGCACCAACTTTGTACTGTTTCATGAGTGCCGTGGTCGCTTCTTTGTCATTGATGTCGAGTACGTGCACTTTGACCTTGTCACTTCCTATCCACTGTTGTACTTTGTCGAGTGTCGTCTTGTGTCGACCGACAATACCAATTGACCCAACCTCTTTCTGCTGTGCTAGATCATAGGCGATTGCTGAGCCAATCTTGCCTGAACCACCAAAGACCAAAATATCCATTGTCATACTCCTTTCGTTAATAGCAAAAATAACTAGATGTCAACGGCAAGTGTTGACCATCCAAACTTCCTCATTGCCCGACCAGGATTCCCATCACATGGATCATAATACTCACAGAACCCATATTTTTCAATGAGCTCGAGCGTGCGTTGTTTCAGCTTTTCGTAGACATCAGTCTTCCCGTGCCTGAGCAAACCTTTTGCCAGGAACCAATTCGTGTTTATCCACGTCGTACCGCGCCAGAGGTATCGTGTGTCAGTGAGCGGACCGAACGATTTTTCGTTTCTGGCAACACTGGGCACTGGATACGTCGACCAGAACTCATCTTCATTACAGAGATGTTGAACAAGACTATCAACGTATTCTTCGGGAATGTCGAGGCATAAGGGAAAAAGTGATGCAATAGTCTTCACTTTGACCATGTATTCCTTGCCGCCTTTGTGATAACGGCCGTAAAAGATTCGGTCGTCAGCATCCCACAGTTTTTCAAGAATCGCGCGTTTCACGCGGGCATGGAGCTGCTGGATTTCACTACTCTTGTTCGTATTGATGATTCCCCACAACCCGGCAAGTTTCTCAAGGGAAAGGCAGTAAATTGTGTTCACGGCAACATCTTCGAAATTAAAAATGTCGAGTTTATAGATCTCATCAAGATTCCACTGTACTTTCCGGTATTCACTGAGCATCTCTGATATCTTACCCTTGGTCACCGCAGGATTGTGTTCCGTGTTGCCCAAGACGAGATCAAACTGCGGCGCCATATCCATACCTGATTCCATTGGCGTAACGATGGAAATGAGATCGTTTCCATCACGGTCGCGTTCTCGATTGAGGTAGTCGAAGTACTTTCCAACTGGCGGCACGTACTTTTCCAGAAACTTGATACTCTTCACTATACTGTAGATTCTATCAAGGGTAATGCCGATAACCGGCGGTTGAATCTCGGCAGTAAAAAACTTGTACTGCGGATGTAATTCCTTCTTCCATGACTTCA
>Ga0111198_1048_pt1 | contig 14806 bp, 11 predicted proteins | sample DeeMarSWOR324_28_FD_80370 | JGI IMG/M metagenome (GOLD analysis project Ga0111198, IMG submission 80370) | candidate division WOR_3 bacterium SM23_60
AGTGAAATGAGGGGAAGAGTAATACTATGTACTGTTCGAGCAAGTTCCGTCAGGAACGCGTCGAGAACTTCCTTGCAGCTTCTGCGGTCTCTGCGATAATTCTGCGTCCTCTGCGGTCCTATGGTGTAAGTTTCGGAAAGTCAGGTACATCCTGGTACGCATAGGTGATGGTTACGTACGTGCCATCACTAGTCTCAATGTGGATCTTAACATAGTTGCTGTCTTGCGTCCTTGCAATAATCAGGTCACCAATCGAAAAATCTACCGCCTCTTCACTCGGATCGCTTGTAATCTCCGTGACATCGTCAAGTCCGAGCTGACCGAGATTAGTGAAGTAGCTTGTCCGTCCCTGTACACCAAACTCAGGGTGACTACGTGGTGAAATGAATCGAGATGCAGTACCATCGACCCACATGTCAGCACCACTATCTGCCATTGCCGAATCAGGCATGACCAGGGCATCGCGAAATCGAACTGCGCAACTGTCATCAGTACCAGGGTCGTTAATTTCTCGTCTGAGTACTACGGTGAACTCGGGTCGTGGTGATCCGGTGACAAAAGGCACTGCAGTATTGTATGAACCTACCTTATCATCGGTGTTGAGCGTCCGTACCTGAATGTAGTATAGAGATTGCGTACCGAGACTACCAATCTCAAACATCGTGTCAGTAATCACACTCGCATTGTACTTGTTGAGTTCTTCACCATCGTCAACAAGCAATTCACTAGAATCAGTCGAGACATACACGTTATAGCCCTGAAAGTCGGCGTGGTTTTCAATTTCCAGTTCTGTTCGCCAAAAAACAGTGACTGAGGTTGTGCCCATAAGCGCACTCGTCATTTCTGGTGCACGGATCTGCTCGGCACCGCCACATCCCGTAATATACAGACTGACCAAACAAATCACTGTAAGAAAAACAATTCTCATCTCAAACCTCCGGCACTATTGTATCTACACGCACGAACGCGTCAAGGTAGTTTTTGCGGCCCTTGCACTTTGTGCAATGCATTCTTGAATGTCTCGAGCTCAATTTCGACCAAGGTTATGCCTTTCATGAATTCAACAAAGCCATCGATGTCCATATGTAGATAGTGATCGTCAACTCGACAGTCGTGCGATAGATCATAAAAGAACGCACCGCTCGACATCGCATCTTCAAGTCTGGCGATGTTTCTTCCGAGTATATCCCGTATCGAATCCTTTTTGGGAATGGGAAATCTGTTATCAACAAGCTGAAGGTTGTTGAGAATGAGCATCTTCCCCTTGACATCGAGCGCGTCGACACCATCTTCATACAGGCCGTCAGCCAGGATAAAACCGTACAGGTGGCCAAAGAGGTGGAGAATAAACGTGTTCGTACCATCGGTGGCATAGGGAAACTCCATGGGCTTCAGTTCCGGATACAGTCTCTTCAGCAGGATTGGTGCGAGGGTATACGCGTAGTTACCATCGCCCTTTCCTTCGAAGACCTTTGCGACTCCTGGTGAACTGCCGATATCCCGTGCGTAAACTTTTTTCTCTGTGTCAACAATACGGACGGTTTCCCAGCAACGACCACCGAGGATAAATCGCTTCTTGAGGTGAAAAACGCGACCGATGAGCCGTGTCGTACCGACGTCCAAGACGTCATACTCACCAAACGAAACTTCAGCGATATTGGAGTGAATCTTTCCGCGTTCGATTTTTGCCTCCATCTTATCGGTCATGTAGTATATGCCGGGTCTCATCTCGCGTATCTTACCATCGCTGTGCAGCTTCCTGAAGACATCCGTTATCTGTTCATCACTATATACGGATATCATCACTTTCTTAATGCTGTTCAGCGTTGTACCGATACGCCGGCGCTGGTAGAGGTACGAGTAGATCTGTTGTGGTATGACTGAAAGAGCAGGCTGATACCGACGTTCGTACAAGTGTCCCTCTTTTGCACATTCGAAAAACGTCTCAAAAAGAATCCGCTCCCACGGACTCGTATAAATGCCAATGGCGAATAGCGTGTTTGTTCGTCTGTTTCCCCTGCCGATGCGCTGCAAGAGTGAAGGAATGTCAAACGGCGGTCTGAAGAGCACAACACAATCAATATCACCAATATCTATACCCAGCTCAAGAGTGGATGTTGCGCAGAGGATTGCCGCATCACTGTTGTTCATGTGTCGCTCAACCTCTTCCCGACGCTGCTTTTGCAGGCTCGCATGATGCACATAGACGTTATCGAGGAAAGGAGGTTGATTGAAGCGCCGGGAGAAAAGTTCGGCAAGACTGCGCGCATTAAAAAATGCGAGCACCTTACGTAGTTTTCTTTTGATCAACGTTTCGAAAATTCTGTCGACAACATTTTTTCCTGGAAACAAAACGTATTCAATCTCGCGTGTTGATTTCAGAAGGCACACGCGCGGTGCATCAAAGTACCGTGTGCCAATATCAAGGTCGTCAATTGTCGCAGATAGTGCGCAGTAGTGTAAATTATCTTTTATCCTCCGCAGCCGTGCGAGGAGTACGCGCAGCTGATCACCACGGGGCGTATTGTCGACGAGATGGATCTCATCAAGCACGACCGTCTCGAGTGCCTGAAAGATTTTCGGTCGACGCGCCATGAGCGAATCAAATGACTCAGGTGTTGTCAATAGAATCTGAGGTGGGTTCTCATAGTCGAGCGTCGGCTGGTCACCGGTCTTTCTGCCGAGCTCAAGTCCGCAATATGTTACAGGGTCGATTAATCGGCGGTACAGGTCATTGATGAGTGCCCGGGTTGGTGATATGTAGAGCACTTTCAGGCCGTGAGGTTTCTCATACCGGTGCATGAGTTTCTCAATCACCGGTGCAACAACCGCTTCGGTTTTGCCGCTCGCGGCCGGAGACACCACCACAACATTCTCGCCTCCGAGGATGTGAGGAACGCTCAGTTCCTGAACTGGCGTGAACGAACCAAAGCGGGAGAAAAAGGGAACCCAGGTTCTCCTTAACTCTCTTTTTATCTCTTCAGCTTTCATATTCGCAGAGACCGCTGAAATATCGCAGAACCCGCAGAGGGATCATAGTTGGTTCACCATCCGCCGGATTTCCAGCCGCTTTCTTCCAAAATTAAGCAGAAGACCAACTCGTTTGCCGCTTGCTTTTAAATAAGACAAGAGTTGAGCCTCAAAAACTGGAATAATCCTTGATGCACTTTTTAGTTCTAGCAACACTGTATCCTCAATAATGAAGTCAACTCTCTGAATACCAATCTTCATTTCCTCATACTTGATTTTCACCTGAAACTGATTCTGAAAATCAATAGCAGCCTTCTCAAACTCATATATGAGTGCCCTCTCGAATATCTTTTCCACGAACCCGGGCCCAAGAACTTTGTGGACCTTAATTGCAAAACCGATTATTTTTTCGGTTAGTCTATTAATCTCTTCTTCTTCTTTCATTATTCCCCTCCACTATATTTATCAACTTAGCTCAGAGCACCTCTGCGGCTTCCGCGTTCTCTCTGCGAACTCCGCGCATTCTCCGCGGCCTCTGCGCAAATCACCGATCTCGGTGGGTCTTCAGGGGGCTCTGCAGGCCCAGCCGCAGCCAGTCAAAGGCTTCGACCGAGAATTTAATAAATTCTCTGAGCTCACCGCTTCCCCGGTGCGATGCGGCATTGAATATGTTCTCGCGTCGTGACAACTCGACCTGAAAACCAGGATACGCGCACTCGTAAACATGTATAAGATTATCATAAATGACTTCAAGTTCGGTCTTATTGAACGTACGCAGGAATGACTTGTCCCTAATCAGGCTCTTGATATGTTCAATACCACGGAATCCATGTACCGGTGTCATAGAAAGAATCAACAGAATGTGTGGCTCCTTGTAAATGTACGGTGTCGGTCGCACGCGGTTGTGAATAAGCCGAGTGTCTACTTTCTTCAATTCTTCACTATCATACGCAGAAAGAATGAGCCCTTCCAGAAAATTCAGACCCCGGGTGTATGCACCGTAATCCCATATCCGTGTAACTGTTTCCACCTCATCTAAAATTATGACGAGGCCACCGAGGTCTAACTTGTCAATAAGGTAGCTCAAACCGGTAAGAATGTAGGTGTAAAAATCAGTTGCTGTGGAAAAATCATATAGCGCAGGTATTTTCTGACCACCCCGTACGCGGAATGGAGCAATCGGGTCAGTTGCGTACTTCTTTGTCGACTCACCTTCAATCCACTGCCAGAATACCTCACGCATCAACTCTTCATTATCACCTTGCTGCAGCCGTTTGAGAACGGGTGTGAAAAAACAGTGATCAGCGATATCAACACGAGCACTCATGCGTAACAAATCGCGGTAGTGAAACTCGCTATTGTCTTTAATGTACCGCAGATTATACATGAGTTCACGGTACACACGTTTCGGTCGGTGCAGTGGTGTTTCCTGAGTACTCAACTCACAGTACGCAGTTACGAATCCCTTTTTTAGTGACATATGATGTGCATACTCAAGCAGATGTGTCTTTCCAGAACCATACGCGCCTTCAATCAGATACACATCACCATTTCCCTTTTTCAGGGCGTTTAGTTTCTGTTCCATTTCATTGATTTCGTACGCGCGACCAAATGTAAATTGCTCAATGTCTTGGTGGGGAACAACACCCAATCGGAATGCCTCGAGCAAGCGCTTTGATGATATTTGATCGAGCCGCGCTTTCGGTGCAGTAATGAGCTTAAGCCACTTCGCCGGAAGCCACAAACACAACCCGCTACGGAATTGCACCTGCACTTCGGCACCATCATACCGTGTCCCGAGGATGAAACCTTCGCCAAAAATCGGGTGTGCGACAATATCATCGCGCTTCTTTTTCTGCATACTGATTTCTGACTGCTAGAGATAACAAGTAACGTCTCGCGACTGGAAAGTCGCTCCCACTGAAAGAGGATTTGGGAAACAGGACTCAGGATACATCGTGTCGCTTTCTGGCTATGTCATTGATTCAACTACCAAATGAGCCAACACAACGATTCACCATTCACTATTGATTCTTCTGTCCTTTGCCTTATTTTATATTCTGCGCTCCGAGTGTTTTTTATGCCGTGTCCGCAGTCCGCCTTCTCTGCGTCTAAAACTCTTCTTCCTCAACTTCCTTCTTTTCTTTGTCTGACAGCATTGTCACAGTTGAACGAAGTATTTGCTGTGCATCACTCGTGCCGATGACCATTTTCCTTTCGCGAATCTGTTGAAATACTTCAATAATACCGATCACAAAAATCCGACGGTAGCTGATGTCGAGAGATTGCAGTGCGAGCGCTGCTTCAATAGTATTCTCAATGGAGTGGGACAATACATCAGCGTCAAGATCCGTATCATACGCCCGTTGAAAAAGGTCAGCGAGTTTCTCACCTAATCTGGTCAGGAAATCTCCCGGACTCACACCTAAATCCTCAAGATTGATTTTCACACCCATCGGATTAATCCGGGTGAAACTGGAACGGAGCCGTTGTTTCAAAGCCTCATAGACGCCTCCACTACCTTCGAGGAGAAGGTTCTCGTCCGGCACGGCGTAGAAAAACATTGCTCCCGGAAGCCGGGAATTACCACATTCATCAACGAGTTGCCGCAGATTGTCGAGCGCCCTTCGCTTATCGCGTGTCGAAGAAATACTCATCCCGCGCTCCGCCTCATCGAACAGCAGGATCAAACCAGAATAGCCTATTGTGTTAACGAATTGTACGAGACTACGGAGCATGCGAAATGCCGTGCTGCGATCAATCCGTTCAGATATTCGATGCCGTAGTCTTAGTTCACGTGGAATATCCTCACCCTTGAGCCATTGCATGACACCACTGTACTCATCATCATCGTCTGCCATGAGGCTCGCCAGCGCCGCCTTCAGGGCATTAGTAAAACTTGAGCTCTCGCAATTCTTGATATCTGATGTGCTGTGCCGCGAGCGATCGCTATAAACATACCAGTGTTTGAAGAGCACATCAATCCCAGTTTCCCACGGTTGGTGCATCATTTCCTGTGTCAGGGGCGGGGTGATGTTCGCCACAATCCTCTTGTAGACCAGTTCCAGCCGGTCAAAAGGGCATTCTGTCGGACTCAGACTCACATAGCTCGTGGCGTAGTTGTGGCGCCACGCAAGATTCCGTATTGAATAGAGAAAATGAGTCTTACCACCACCATAGTTTCCGGTTATCAGTTTGAAAGACGAAAGGTTGTATTTAAGCATGTCCTTGAGATACTCATCCTCTATGACACTCAGGTATGGTTCAAGACCGACCGTGAAATACTCAATACCGAATTCTGGCGGTGTGCCAAAACTTCCCAGTTTGTGGACTACCGCTTTCGCCAATCTTGCATTTATCTTCACGTACAGTTTAGGTATTTAGGCATTTCGCTGTTTAGGCATTTTCAAATGATATGTACGTGTAGTGAGTCCCTTCGCCTTCTTCGTTATCCGGCACCCATACTGAATGTTGTTTGTTTGTGGTCGCATCAAATGTTGCAACGTGCAGGTGCATATCGTGCAGAGCCTTTTCTTTCTTCAAATAGTAGAGCATATAACTTAATTTCACGCGTGAATAGTCACGAAAGTGCGATTTCTGTGGATCAATAAGAAATTTTTTCGACTGCTGCAGCATAACGAATTCATGCAATACGTCAGTTACAAGCACCTTTTCTCCGTACTGCTTACCACTCAGTGCGAGCCTGCGCTCATATGCAGCGTGCAGCTTCTCATACAAATCATGAGGTGATTCCTTGATCGTCTGCAGACTATCATCAAATCGCTTCAAAGCCTCGTAGATCTTCTGTGGTGTAAAAGCGATTTTCAGGCCAATTCTCTCTACTTCTGGGCCAAAAAATAATGTTGCTTCACCAAGATCAAAATTGAGGCGCAAGGTGTAGAGCCCGATTCTAAGAAGAGGAAAATGACCACGCATGGTCCGGCCATCCTGTTTCAACAGTATTTGCAATTGCTCTGCAAACTGAAACTTGAAATCCTCCTTTGCCTTGGTAACATCGGACTCTGCTTGCTTTATCCAGGAATGAATATTTTGCTTGAGCTCGGATTCAGGGAGATTGTGCGTGGCCCTTTTTATTTCGGCAATCCGTTTCTCAAGTAGGTAAGCATTCTCTGCTGCCTTCTCCTGCAGTTTTGCATAGTCCTTGATGAGTTTCTGGAGCCGGTTACTGGTCTTCGCCAGGTTTCTCAATGTTTCTAAAATAGTGTCCACGGCAACCTAAGCCCTTTCAAACAATAATTGTAAAGATGTTGGAAGAGATGTCAAGATGACTTACCGTATTACCCTAACGAGAGCAAATACGGGTTCTTCAGTCCTGTAAATCAACTCGTACGGCGTCTCCAAGAGAGCAGGCATTAGGTAATGCTCTGTCGAAGCACCGAGCTCGTAGAACCGATCAATGATGATGTAGTCGCTCTGTTGTATCGCCTGCTTCACTGTTTTACGATCTTCAGTAAACGGATATCTGAAAGACTTGTTGCCAGCAACGACATACACGAACTCAGGTTTCCGCGCCATTACGACTTTATCCTTGGGAACGTAGGACTTGACCGCCTCAATAACGTGGAAGTAATGCCGCCAATCATCGCGATACCCGGCGTACCTGTCGCCAGCGATGAATCGTTCTCGAATAGTAAACATCTGTTTTGCGTTAATCCCGATAATATAGGCATTCAGCATCGCAACGGTTGCAATCAGCACATAGGAAAGAACAGCTAGTTTAATCTTCTTCGCCAACCAACACACGCTCACAATAACATATACGGAAAGAACCCAGACAATGGGCAATAAGAATCTATCCGATGACCAGACATCTGGCCAGAGCAGCAAAATACATACGGTGAACACGAAATACAATTCAATCACCGTAACCTTCTGTAATCGTCTCACAAAGCCAATCGCGATAAACACGAGCAAACCGAGCCCTGCAAAAAGTAACGCAATTTCCGATGTAATCACAAAAAGCATTGTTTTGGGAATAACTTTCGTGCTGTAAAAACAGATATTACGCCACACGCGCAGAGCAAAATCGATTATGCTCGCCCTCCCCAAGAGCGGTTGATACGGATCTTTAGCAACGAGCTCTTCAATATACGATCGCTCGTGAGGTATGCGTGCATTCCGTATGAACCACGGGACAACCATAAAACCGAACACAATTAGAAATACGACGAAATACTTGTACTGCCTCTTGCGCAACAAAAATAGCATCATTGCCGCCACGAGAGAGATACCCGCAGTGCGCGTGAGAAATGCGTATCCGGCAAAGACAAACGATATGTAGTAGAATAATGCACCGCCATCCTGGGCTTTCATAAAAAAATAGATCGCACCAAGCGAGACACAGATAAAAGGAACTTCGCTGAGAATTCTACTGTTGTAGGCGAGGAGGACCGGCAATGAAAGATATAGCGGCATAAGCAGCATGACCTCCTTGCCGAGAAGCATTTCTCCTATTTTATGCAGGAAGAATATCGAACCGACACCGGTCACGAGTACGAAAAATTTAAGCATGATGTAGTTGGAACCAAATAGAAACATAGGTAGAGAAAGAAGTAACGGAAAGCCGAAAGGATATTTCGTATGCGGTGGTTCATCCGGCAAATGAATATCACGGTATCCCTTGCCGCTCACTATGGATTCAGCGAGGATTATATACGAAGCATTGTCACCGCCGGTAAAGAGCCGCGGATTGAAAAACATAAGCGACAGAACCACATAGGCGAAAAGAAACAGTATGAGCAGCCAGTTTTTTTGTATGCATGATGTGGCTATAATTACAACCCTCTTACGAGCGCACATGCAAACCCCGTTATCATCTCACCTTGACCAAATAGAACACCGGCTTGTCTGTCCTATAGACAACCTCAGTGTGTTCAACCATTTCCTCAATCACCGGCCTGAGGAAGTGTTTTGACCGTTTGCCCCACTTGAAGTTATCGAGGATTACGTAATCTGAACGCTCAACCATTCTCTGTGTTTCTGCCCTATCATCAGTGTAGGGATAGCCGATCGTTTTATTCTGTGCGATGAGATATACGTACTCAGGTTTACGTGCCATGATAACCGCGCTATCGGGAATATTTTTGTCGATCCATTCAATTGTCTCAAAATAGTGCTGCCAGTCGCGTGGATAAGCAGCATACTGCTTTCCTTTTAAGCTTTTGATATTGTTGCTTATGGTCGGTTCAATACGCATCGCGAGAGCAATGACATTGAGCGCAACAATGATGACAATAACAATAGCAACAAGGTACTTGAATCGCACTGCATTTCCCAACCACGCGAGTCCCTCATACCAAAAAATGAGGAAAAAGGGCATTAGGGGAATGAGAAAACGTGCAGATATCCACACATGAGGCCAGCAGAGTACGATCGCAAGCCCGCATACACTATACACTGCAATGAGCAGTACATGCCTCATACGTCTAACAAAGCCGATGATTGCACACGCGCTGAAAAGAAGACCGATAACACCATGTACCCACGCAGACCTCGGCAGAACCAACAAGGTCTCTGGCATATATTCAAGCATATAGACTATGAGGTTATTCCATATTCTGATAAATAGATCACGAATCCCAATGCGACCGGATTCTAGCCAGTAGGGATTACGTAAAAGAAACTGTTCAACATATATACTACTTTCAGAAATCCGCGTATTTCGTAACAGCCAAAAAAGTGCGGCTAACAGAAAAAGAACGAAAAAGATGCCGAAATATGAATATTTCTTCTTCACCAACAAGAAAACGAGCAAGGCAACAACTAAAGAGACACCAGCAGTCCTTATGAAAAAGGCGAATAGTACGGCACTAAACGCCACATAGTACATGTACGTCGCACCTTTCTCGGCTCTCATCACACAATATACTGCCATCAACAGCACAGAGAGAAACGGTATTTCAGTAAGCACCCAGTGATTAAACTGAAGCAACAGAGGGATGGTGACGTACACAGACATAACCAGGTGTGCGTGCTTGCCGATCACCTGCTCACAGATTTTGTACATGAAGTAGACAGATACAATACCTGTGGATAGCACGAATAGTTTGAAGACGATAAAATTCTTTCCAAAAACCACCATGAACAATGACAGTATGAGCGGGAAACCGATCGGAAATTTCGCATGCTCGGGTTCACCTGCCATGTGAATATTGCGGTAACCCTGCCCGCTCACAATGGATTCGGCAAGTATAACATACACCACATTATCACCACCAGCGAACAGATGTACGTCGAACGTCAGGACCGAAAGGAGCACATACACAAATAAAAAAATCAGTAGCAACTTGTGCTTATTCAGAAATGACGACTTTTGATGTGTCATGGCTATAGGCTTTTCGCACACGGTATCCACCTGATTTTCTATTTCTTGATCCTGAGCACATAATATCGTGGTTTCTCGGTCTGAAAAACGACATCATAATTGTTCCGTTCTTCATTGAGGATATCGCCGAAGTAGTCTTTGGCAAGTTTGCCAGCAATCAAATAATCAGTGTCCAACAATATTGCACGTTTCGTTTCGGTGTCCCCAGTTGCTGGTTTGAAAGATTTACATCGTGATATTAGATAAACAAACTGAGGTTTTCGCGCAATGATGATCTTATTCTTAGGCACATTGTCTCTTATATAGTCAATTGCTTCAAAATAGCGGCGGTCAGCCGGTCGGTATCCAGCGTATTTATCGCCGCTCAGGTTAGCGGCATTATACCTGAATGCCTGTTGTCCAAGAGCAAAGAGCGCGCCGGAATTGAAAACTGCTATGACAACTAAGAACACAGTACCGAGATACCTAATGTTGGCGCGCCTCACTACCCAGAATACACCAGAAGACAGATAGAAAACAAGAAACACCATCAACGGCACCAAGAATCGCGAAGAGGACCAAATTTTAGGCCAGCTCAATGCAATGGCGATTGAAATGAAAAAATAGACTTCAATGACAGCGAATCGCCTGATTTTTCCCACAAAACCGAGTATTATGAACATAAGAAACATGAAGCCGCACACTGCATGAATAACCGGCGATTTTGTGATTGGAACCATTGTTTGTGGAAAGATAGTGAATGTATAAAGAACAAAATTCTCATACAGCCTTACCACAAAATCAACAACGGTGATCTTTCCAAGATACTGATCATAGGGATTCTTCAGGAGCATTTCATCGAAATATGTCCACGACTGTGGAAGGCGAGCATTGCGGATCTGCCACGGTATGAATACAGCGAGAAAGATCAGCAATAATATGATTAAATATCGATACTCTTTTCTCACCAAGAGCACAACAATCATGGCAATTACCAACGCAATGCCTACGGTGCGTATGAGGTATGCATAAACTGCTAGCGCAAATGACAGGCAGTAGAACATCGGTTGATCCTTGCGCGCTTTCATGAACAGATACATGGCGGCAACCGATAAACAGAGATAGGGAATCTCCGATAGCACGTAGTGATTGTATACGTACAGAAGGGGGATTGAAAGATACAGGATCATCACAAGATTAATCCTGTGCTTGAACAGCGCTGCACCAATTTCATACACGAAGAAAATACTAATGACTCCAAGTATGAGTATACTGAGTTTAAGTATAAGCAGGTTCTGTCCAAATATTAACATTGGCACCGACAGTAACAATGGTAGTCCGACCGGGAATTTCGTGTGCGGTGACTCTTCAGGAAGGTGTATGTCGTTATAGCCACGCCCGGTAACAAGTGATTCGGCGAGAATAATATACGTGGCGTTATCGCCTCCGGTATAAAGACGAAGATCGAATGTCAGAATCGAAAGCAGCAGGTATATTGCAAGGAAGATCAACACCCACCGATTTCGTCTGAAAAAATCTACGCTCATGCCGTGGTTTGCAGATTTCCTCACCTTTTTATTATAGTGCTCAATCATTTGTATGTCAACGGCGACCGGTACTACGCATATGTCTGTACCCTCTGTAAGCTGTTCTATAAGACAGTCTAGCCATTGACACGATATAAATTGCTGGTATCATTCACTGGTGAGGAAATCCATACTGATACTGTTGTGTATTACATTGGTCGTCGGCAGCATCCTCAGATTCTACGGTATCGAATGGGGAGTGCCACGACCACCGTTCTGGCGCTACCATTACCAGGATGAGGGATTTACACTTGGCCTCATCCTCCGAATGGAACCAGACAATCTTAATCCCCACTATTTTATCAATCCGACATTTCACTATTACACGTTGCTTCTCTCGATGAAGATAGCATCGGCCGTAGGCTATATTCAACCGTTTACCCTGCCCATCAAAACCAACAACATCGGCCAGCCACTAGACGGCGTGTCGCTACCTGATTATGCAAAAATGTTCTACGTCGGTCGAGTTATCTCAATTTTCCAAAGCATCCTTCTCATTCTCTTTGTTTTTCTCATTGGCAAAAATCTGTATAGTGCTGCCGTCGGATTGCTCGCAGCCACTTTCACCACAGTGCTACCGACACTCGTCTTTCAATCGCACATATTTGTGGTCGATGCCCCAGGTCTATTCTGGCTGGTGGTAGCCTTCTGGTTCTTAACAGCCAAGGTTACGAAAACTAGAAATGCGCTCTGGTATACTATTACCGGTATTCTCATCGGCATTGCCCTTGGCACGAAGTACAGCAATATCCTCATTGTTATTCCATTTTTCTACCACGTCTACACGATTTATCGTGATTCAGAAACCCCCTTCCTGAACAAATTGGTCAACAGGAATACTATTCTGACCTGTGCTGTCGCTGTTGTGGTCTTCCTTCTCACTTCACCATACATAGTGCTCTCATTCAATGAATTCCTCCACGGTGACAGCGAAGGATTCGGTGGTATTTTTGGCGAACGTGGCCTCATTGCGTACAATACGTACGGCATCAGCCTACTCTCACCATTCACGCTTTCGACCTTCCGTTCACTGCTGCTGCCCCTGACGCTCGCGACAGCTCTCAGTATGTGCTATCTCATCTATCAGAAAAGAAACAGTGACAAACTGCTCCTCGCGTACATTATCCCCTTTTATGTGCTCCTGATACTCAATGCGTCTCCGCACCTGCGCCACTTTCTTCCTGTACTGCCTTTTCTCATGCTTGCAACGAGTCGATTTCTCACCGATGTGCTCAAACACAAAAAGCACAGAAGCATTCAATTCATCGGTATTCTCGTGGTACTTATTGTGATCCTCCATCCGCTTGCATTCTCATTAGCATTCCTCCGGAGGATGGACGTACACGACACGCGGGTCGAGTGTGCCGCCTGGCTAAAAGAAAACATCACCGATGAAACAGCTATCGGTGTAGCTACATTCTTCCCATTTAATTACACACCCCCTTTCGAGACATTCACCAGAAATTTTGTAGTGACTGACTATGACTACCAGAGATTGTTAAGAAATAAACCGCATTTTTTCGTTATAACTGAATATGAGTACGAGGAGTGTTGCCACACACGCAGAAGCATATTCGCGTGCCGACGGTTCGTACGACGGCTCTTTAGAGAAGGCGACTATCGAATCACAAAAGTATTCAAAAAGGATTTCAGCCTTTGGGGGATCGACATGCAACCTCATTTCCCCCTCTCGTGGAACCCTGTTAATCCAACAATCTATGTTTTTGTCGTCAAATCTTGAACTTCTCGCCGAGGTATAGCTCCCTGGCTTTTGGGTCATTAATCAGTGTCTGCGCATCGCCCGCGAGAAGAACCTTTGCATCGTAGATGATATAGGCATGGTCGGTTATCTCGAGGGTCTCGCGAACATTGTGGTCTGATATGAGGATGCCGATTCCCCGATCCTTGAGGTGAAGGATCAAATCCTGCAGTTCTGCCCGTGAAATAGGATCAATACCGGTAAACGGCTCATCGAGGAGCAGGAATTTCGGGTCACTAATGAGCGCGCGCGCAATCTCAACACGCCGGCGCTCACCACCCGAGAGTGTGTATGCCTTCTGTCTCTGCACATGTTTCAAGTTGAAATCATGCAATGCCTTCTCTGTTTTTTCGTGCGCGTTTTTCCTGTTCTCACCGAGAATTTCATATATAGCTATGAGATTCTCGTCCACGCGCAGCTTACGGAAGACACTCGGCTCCTGGCATAAGAATGATATGCCGAATCGAGCGCGCTGGTACATGGGCAGCTGCGTTATGTTCGTGTCTTCAAGTAAGATATCACCACTATGTGGTGCGAGCAGACCGACGATCATATTGAATGTCGTCGTCTTCCCGGCTCCGTTTGGTCCAAGCAAACCAACGACTTCACCCCGCTTTATTTGGAGGTTTATTTTATCAACAACGACTCTACGACCGAATATTTTGGTAAGGTTTTTAGTCGCTAACATCGTTATTGCCTTTGCCCATGTGCACGACACCGCGCGGCTCACCGATCACGATGATACGGTTTGCCTGTCCCTCCTCAAATACTATGGTAATCGTTTCACCCTCAATAGTATTCTTCGTACCATTCTTCGTGTAGTACTGGGACCACCCGTTGTGAACACTCAACGTCTCGATGTCATTATCCTTCATCACAAAACTCCCCGTTTCACCGATGAGCCGGTTATCAATTTCAATGATTGTCGGTTTTGTCATAGTGCCCTGTGTGGTCTTCACATCATAGACAAATGTGTCACACGTCACAATAACGCTGTCAATCCGTGCGACAACGGAATCGTACCCATAGAGAACATTCTTTTTGTTGTCCAGTCTGAACCTCTGCGCATCAATAAGCATTGGCGAACGTTCCTTTCTTGTGATTTCCAGCGAAGGATTTTCAGTGAGCCACCCGATTTCAGCATCGAGGTCATACTGCGCAGAAGTG
>Ga0111198_1049_pt1 | contig 14714 bp, 15 predicted proteins | sample DeeMarSWOR324_28_FD_80370 | JGI IMG/M metagenome (GOLD analysis project Ga0111198, IMG submission 80370) | candidate division WOR_3 bacterium SM23_60
ATTACCCAATTTCTTCATGATCGGTGACAACAAAATCATCGAATTAGCCAATGTATTGGAATTCTACCGCCTCAGACATGACCGTGTGCTCCTGCTCGGTGACCGCATGACCTTTGCCTGTGGTGGCAACAGCATCGCCAGAACTTTCAAACAACTAGGTAAGAAAACGATTAGGAGAATTGTCACTAATAGTAACGAAAAAAATGTCGATAATATAGTACAAGTCATTACGCAAAAAAACCCGGATATCATTATCGGCATCGGTGGGGGTAAGGTTCTGGATGTGGCAAAACTGGCAGCAGGGAAAAAGAAAAAGACGTTTATCAGCATCCCCACAACACTATCGAATGACGGTATCGCCTCGCCTGTTGCGGTCATCAAGAACAAGCAGAGAATACCACTTCATCAAGAACAAGCAGAGAATACCACTCAGTCACATCACGCGCGCCCCCTTTGGTGTGATCGTTGATCTGCGGATTGTCAGGAAAGCGCCGATCAGACACATTCGTGCTGGCGTTGGTGACCTCATCTCAAATCTTTCGGCGGTGTTCGATGCACGCCTCGCACAGAGGAAAAGAAAAGAAAAAGTCAATGAAACAGCGCTCGCACTGGCTGAATCTGGCGCCCTCGGTTTGCTCCACACAAAACAGAAGTCCGTGAAGAACAAAAACTTCCTCACGCACCTCGCCCAAGGGTTAATAAAAAGTGGTTGTGCAATGTGTATTATCGGCTCATCGCGACCCGCCAGTGGGAGTGAGCACAAGATAAGCCACTCGCTTGACCATCTCTTCGCACCGAGAAAGACATTACACGGCGAACAAGTCGGCATTGCCGCACTGTTCACCATGGCGTTACAGAGAAATGAGAATCTGACAAGAGTCATGCATCTGTACAGCACAATCAGCTTTCCCCATACCCTACGTCATCTGGCAGTTACAGAAGAGCAGTTCATTGAGGTCGTGCAACGTGCCCACAAATTCAGACCGCATCGCTACACGATTCTCGAAGATGAAGAAATAACACCTGAGGCAATACGGCACACCATGCACACGGCAGGATTTATTTGATACAGAATATTGTTACATGATTTGATGGTTGAATAGCACATCATTCAACCACAACAGCTCGGCAACTATCCAGCAATTCCAACCATCCCAGCTATCCAACTAACGCGCGCAGCGAGCAGTTGACATGCATGCATATTTGAATACTATTTGTCGATGAAGAGCACAGTATTATTGAGTGTATTGCTTATTGTTGCCTGTAGCCATTTCACGCCGATCACGGTCGAACAGCAGGATTATGGATATTCTGCTGAACGTGCAGCTGAACTGTATGAACAAGGCAACCTGTATTTCAAAGAAAATGCTTATCAAAATGCAATCAGCAAATTTGACGAAATTGTCGCAGATTACAAGAACACGAGCGCGTACGAACCAGCTCTCTATTTGCTTGCATTTTCTCACTACAAACTGAAAAATTTTGATGAAGCCTCATCATTCGGTGAAACATTCTTGAAAGAGTTTCCGACATCAACCTATGTAATCAATGTATTGTCGCTCATCGGAGAATCGTACTACCAACTTACTGAAGACTACCAGGCAACATACTACCTGACAAAATACTATCTTGAGACTGATGATACGAAGGGTCGTGAAAAAGCATACGACCGTATCATGCTCATGTTGCCGGAAATGTCTATCAAAGAACTCGAGAAACTGCATCGAGCTTTCATGGTCCATCCGATCGATGAACATATTCTCTACAATCTCGCGCAGATAGAAGCACGTGAAGGCAAGAAAAAAGAAGCAGAACGCGATTTCAATCTACTTGTGCGACGCTTCCCGAATACCCAGTATGCGTTCGAGGTGGAGGAATACAAACGCTTTATGGGGCTCGGTGAGGCATCAGGCCGCTGTGGCGTGCTCTTGCCCTTGACCGGCGAATACGCACAGCTCGGCCAGCGGTTCATTAAAATTGTTGAAATATTTGAAAAAAATCTGATCCTCCCATTCTCTGTACACGTTATTGATACAAAATCCGATCCAATCGAGGCAATACTCGCACTATCGCGTCTGATTGAAACAATGCACGTCGATTTTATCATCGCTCCGATCCGCTTGGTTGAGGCATTCGGTGTCTGCGCTGCGGCGTCGAGCGAAGGTGTACCGGTTGTGCTTCCTATGACATCTGAATCACGTTTTGAGATGATCCCGTTAGTCTACACAACTGGTCTCACCCATGAAGAACAGGCACGTCTCATTGCCCGCTATGCTATGTTTGATCTCGGCATCAAAACCTTTGCAATACTCCACCCAGATCAGCAAAAATATCGCAACATTGGCACTGTCTTCGCCAACGAGGTCGTCCAGAACAACCGTCAGATTATTGCCGTTACGAGCTTTCAGCAAGATTCAATAACACTCAAAGTACCGTTAGAGTACATTGCAGAAACAGAACCGGAGGCGATATTCCTACCGATGGATAAAGACATGATAATAAATGCAACCGCACAAATTGCTTACTATGGTTTAGAAGGTGTTCAAATTCTTGGTATTGATACGTTCGAAGACGAAAAGGTTCCGCGCCTCGGCGAACGGTATGTCGAGGGCGCAATTTTTGCTGCGTCAGCACCGATTGATAGCCTGACAATGCGAGAATTTAGCAAAACTGGTTTTGCTGATGATGACTTTGCCGCAAAATTCTTTACGACGTTGTGGAAACTGCGTCTCTTAGGAGGATACAACCGTAGTTCCCTGCCTGATAGAATAGCAACCATTATCAAGGGTAAGAAAGTTGCGTTTATTCGTCGTATTCATGATGGCGAATTTGTGAAACTGGCGGAAATCGCCGAATAATTTTCTGTATAAGGAGTTGTGGCATGGCCAAGAAAGCCAAGAAAAAAGAAAAAAAGGAAAAGAAGCAGAGTCGGCCACTTGATGTGAGAATGTCGAAAAAAAATACGTTGTTTTTTGGCATCGGCCTCGTTTGCATTGCCGTTGGCTTTATTCTCTTACGGGCAGGCGACATTGTCCTCGCGCCGTTGCTACTCGTGATTGGATATCTTGTCTTCTTCCCGCTCGGGATTCTTCTGAAATAATCATACTTGAAAACCCTGCCGTGGTTACTGTTGATACAATCAAGTCGTATGGAAAATCGTTGGGTATTGATGAAATCAGAATTGCTCATGCAGAACCATTTACTGACGCATATGCCAGAATAGCCGAGCAAATAGAGACAAAACTATACCTGGGAACTGAACACTGGCATCGACGAGATATCAGACAATTCTGCGACCCGCATAGCAAACTAGCACGTGCCCGCTCAATCATTGCCGCGTGTCAGTGCTACCTCACCGACGAGGATCCTGATATGAGCGCACCTGGTAACCCGCACGGACTCATTGCGCGGTACACGTGGAGGAATTACTACCGGGACCTTCGACAGCGGCTCAAGAAACTCGCTCAATATCTTAACCGAGAAACAGACGCTCAGTACCGCGTCTTTTCCAACGGACCATTGGCTGAAAAACCTATTGCCGAACGGTGCGGAATAGGATACTATGGTAAGCACTGCATCATCATTACGCCAACATACGGTTCATGGGTCGTCCTCGGTGAAATAGTAACTGATATCGAACTGGAACCGGATCCACCTCTATCACTGGATTGCGGCGACTGCACAGTGTGTATGGAGGCATGCCCGACTAAAGCACTCATTGCTCCGTATGTCGTCGACCGCAGAAAATGCATTCAAGCACTCACCAACTGGGTTGGTATTATCCCCGACGAGATTGCACAGGTGTGGGGAAAACGACTGTACGGATGTACAACGTGCCAAGACGTCTGCCCACGGAATGGCGACGTCACACCGCACCGGCCACGTACTGATGTGGGATATGTCGGGCCGTCGCTCCCGCTGTTCGACATACTCTCAATGGATGATACAGACTACCGAACGCGGTATCCGAACAATCAAGTAACCGCACACTGGATACGATTCAAAGCCATACAAAGAAATGCGCTCCTGTGTCTTGCGCATACGCCAGATAAAGCCAGCCTATCAGTTCTCGAAAAATTCGCCACATGCAATGACCACATTCTTGCTGAAACTGCACAGTGGTCGTTAAGAAACCATAAGGTATGAAAAAGGCCACCCGTAGACTGAAAACGCTCCTGTACAATGTCCCCAGTGCGCCGGCCCTCATCTGGCGCCGGCTCAGCGCACGTCTGAGTTACGCCTTGTGTACAGTGCTCGATGCACGCTCTGCGCCGCCTGAATCCATCAATATATATCCGACTGACCGCTGTAATCTGAACTGCACAATGTGTTTTGAAAAACTGAGACCACAACACACTGAAATGAGTATTGAGGATTGGCGCAGAATCATTCACCAGATTGAAAAAACCAAACCGCGCATACACCTTTCCGGTGGCGAACCGTTTGTGTACACACGTATTTTCGATCTCATCACATTAATTAAACAGCGTGATCTGTTTCTTACCATTACCACGAACGGTACATTCTTAGAACAACACGCTGCAGACATCATCCGCATGAATGTTAATAGAATCCATATTTCAATTGATGGACCGAAAGAAATTCACGATGCGGTTCGTGGCGTCCCGGGTACGTTTGATCGCGTCATTGCAGGATTGCATAAACTCTGCGCACTCAAGAAGCGAGCACTACCGGTTATCAGAATCAACTCAATGATCAACCTTACAGACCCGAATGCGAACCGCGCAGTTCTCGACATTGCTCACGAGACACACGCGGAAAGCGTGCAATTACTACACCCTCTGTTTGTGAACTCAGAAGCACTCAAGACGCATGCCCAGTTGCTTAAAAACACACTCGGGCGGGATATAAACTACTGGCACAGCGCCGATGTTCCATACGCCACACCACACGACTACAAGCAGATTGCCTCGACTCTTGAAGAGCTGCAGACAGTGACTGGTACCACAGTTGAAATATTTCCGCGGCTCGATCCTGAACAACTGAAAGCATACTACACGCATGACAGATCATTCACAAAACTGTACCGTGGTGCCTGTCAGGCAATGTGGTACACTGCCACAATACTACCCAATGGCGATGTGGAATCCTGCCCTGACTACGTGGTTGGTAACTGCCGTGCCACTGATTTCCGAGAACTCTGGAACAATAGTATCATGAGAGGACTCCGGAAACGGATTCGCCGCCGTCGCTTTTTCAGTGTATGTCGCGCGTGCTGCTTCTACTATTCACGATAGGTGAACTATCGTCGATTACAGTGATTATCTATTGATTACGGTGATAATCTTGACTTTGTCCTCAATATCACTACAATAGCCCATGGCTGAAGAGAACAAACAAAAAGAGACAAAGAGCACCGAAAAGAAAGAACAGCAGAAACCTCAAGAGGCAGACAAATCAACAGAAGAAAAAGCACAGTTACTCAACGAACCAATCAAAGTGCGGGACTACGTCTACTTCACGATACTCTCACTGGAGGGCAAAGCCTGGGCGTTCATGGACTTCATCGTACACCCTGAAACGCAAAAGCACGAAAAAGACCTCACGCAGGCAAAACTCGCGATCGACGCAATGGATGCACTCTTCAAACTTGCTGAAAACGAACTGACATCTGAGCAGAAAAAAGATGTTCAGAATCGTATGACCAACTTACGACTAAATTTCGCAAAAGGGTAAGTTTTTAAAGAAGCCAAGGTATACGAGACCGGCTGCTCCACGCGATGACAATACTCCACAGTCATTGCGAACCGCCGTGACGTTCAGCAGGTGTGGCAATCTTGCCGCATTTTCTCGACCTGATTGCATTACCGAATAAATCCTCAACAAAATAAGCAATACCCCTCGTCAGCAACGTGTTGGTGCGCGGGCAGGTCTGTCTTGACTTTCATACGTTGATTTCTATAATACAAAATGAAAAAGGCAGTCATCGCACTTGGTGGTAACGCCATATCGACCACAGGTAAAGAGAACATCCATGAGCAGTTTGCAAATACGCGCAAGAGCCTCGAAGGCATTGTCGAGCTCATTCAAGAAGGCTTCAATCTGGCAATCACGCATGGCAATGGTCCCCAGGTTGGCAATGCGCTACTCAGGGTTGAGAAAACTGCCCAGGAGATTCCTGTTCTGCCTCTCGGGGTAATTGTTGCGGACACCGAGGGTGGCATGGGTTACATGATCGAACAGAGTCTTCAGAACAGATTGCATCGATTGGGCATAGGACGTCACGTTGTCACAATCGTCACCCAGGTCATTGTGGACCCGAATGATCCATCGATCGTTAAACCGACAAAATTCGTTGGACCGTTTTACACGAAGAAGAATGCTGAAAATTTATGCAAACTTTTTGACTGGGTCATAAAGAAAGACGCCGACCGAGGGTATCGCAGGGTTGTCCCATCACCGATTCCACGGCGGATTGTTAACCGACGAATTATCCAGCAGCTCGTTGACCAAGGTGTTATCGTCATCACTGCGGGCGGTGGCGGTATACCAGTCTACACAGAAACTGATGGAACATATGAAGGTATTGATGCCGTGGTGGACAAGGATCGTGCATCAGCAGTTCTTGCGCACGATATTGACGCAAGGACACTGCTCATACTGACCAATGTTGAAAATGTGTATCTCAATTACGACACATCAGACAAAAAAAAGCTAGAACGCATGACAATTGAAGAGGCAAAGTCATATCTTGACCAAAAACAATTTCCGGCAGGGAGTATGGGTCCGAAAATCGAGGCGGCAATCATGTTTATTGAACGTGGTGGTGATGAAGTCATAATCACCTCACCGGACAAAGCAAAGCAGGCACTATGGGGTTATGCGGGAACTAAAATCGTAAAACGCTGACCAATCTTCAAAAAGAAGTGTCTATGCAGGATGCCAGGCTGCCGACAGAATTGCCGCTGGAATCGCTCTGACAAGCAAGTAAACCACAATCATCACAGCGATTATTAGAACTAAATACACAACCACTTTTTCCGGCGGTGCCTCCATCATTATCGGTAATCCGCAGTACAGTAGATAAATGCTGTATAACGAGATCAGAAAGACAAAAAATGACAGTGAAGGAAACAGTCTGAAAACGCCAGCAACCGCGGCCGGTGTGTATGCGTATGCAGCAAGCTTGAACGCATCAACCGCATGCTGTTTTGCATGAAAAGAAGGCGCCAGTGTGTTAATAATAATACCTTCAATATAAATGCCGATGAGTGTGGTGAGGTAGAAAACAAGCGCCCAGACAAATGCCATGGGCAATGGTATTCGGTAGACCACAGCTCGAAATCCAAAGCGCATACCGACAAAGGTATAGCCAAATAGACCACAAAAGGCAGGAATTGCCACGAGGGGCATGAGATAGTGGGTCAGAACATCGGCGAAGCCTGTGGGTTCGTCCTTTATAATACTCCAAGCTCGATGTGGTCTGAACAGCACGATTTTTATACGGTCAATCATCAAATGCACACAATACCCCTTGCTCCGGGTGGGTGTGGAATTCCTAATGTTCTATGACGTGGTAGCTAAGAGCTGTTAGATATTTATCTTCTCAGCTATATCACCAAGTACCGGCATTTTCCAGTATTCACCCTGGAGCGACTTGACCATACCGATGATCGCCAAGATGATACCAATGATCCAGCCCAAGAAACCGATAATAGCGCCGATAAACGGGATAAAGCTAATTATCCAAACAACAATCCAGAAGACGAACAAAACCAAACCTTGCTTACCATGGAACAACGCAAATTTGTTATCCTTCTTGCCGAGAAGGGGAACAAGAAAGAGAATCCACCAGTAACCAATAAATGCCCATATTTTGCCTTCTTCGACTGTCTTGTCAACCTCTGGCATTGCGCCTCCTTTCTCAAAGTATAACAACTAATAAAAAAATGTCAAGAATTTTCAAAGCTACTTCTCGATGCGTCCTGTCTGCGACAGGACTTACTCGAAGAGTAACACCATATTACTGTTCGAGTGAGGGCTGCGTGAGCAGCCCGAATCGATAACTAACACATTGGACGAGGCACCTAACTTCACTCCGGCAGTTTCGGATCGACAAACAGTGTTTCTTCACGCATAAGTATCACGCTACCTGGACCACCTCGTCTGCTCTTCTTCAGATACTTTCGTTGCGTATAGGACACAACCACATTGTGCTGTCGTCGTGCCTTACTGAAGTATGCAGCAATAGCAGCGGCGGCTTGTATGTCACTCCGTGACGGTTTCTGTCCTCTCGGGACCGTGGCTCTCAAAATTGTATGCGCTCCTTCAAAGCCGCGCGTGTGAAAGAAATAATCGTGCGGTTTGGCGAACGTAAATGTCAGTTCATCATTCGATCGTGCACTCTTGCCAACGTAAACAACAGCGCCACTCGACAGTGCAAAGACATGGAATGGAAACGGCTTTTCTTTCTGTGAAACCTTCTTGCGGTCGCTCACGGCTTCCTTTTCCAGCTTGGAGTCGTGCAGCGCTTTGATCTCGCGCTCGAGTTGCGCAAGCTTCTCCTGAATCACCGGTTGACCACGCTTGTGTTTCTTATACTTCCTGAAGTAATTCTGAGCGTTCTCTTGGGCAGTCAAGTGGGGGTCGAGTGTGATTGTTGCCATGGTGCCATCGTACGGATTGAGAAGCCGAACGCTGCGCGCGCCTTTCTTCACGTGGTGCACGTTGTGCAAGAGCAACTCACCAGCAACACGGTACATTTCGATTTCCTCCGCACTCAAAAGTCTTTTTTGTATGCGCAGTCGCTTGCGCTGCAAGGTGTGGATGCGTTCTTTCTTCCGTGCCAGTGCGTCCTCATGCTTTTTCGCCTGCAGAAACAGCTTCAGCCCATGTTCAAATGCGCAGTTGAACGATGTATATTCTTTCTTAAACTGGCTGGCGAACAGACTCACACGTAACGGCCTCGTTGAAACGAGTCTCGGTCTCACCTCTTTGCCAGCGATCATCTCACAGAGCTGTGCAACCGTATCGTGATTTAACTCATCAGCAAGATTCCTGTCCACACCCTCGATTTCTTGCACGAGACGTGCTTTGCTGTCAATGAGTGCTTTCACTGTCACCTCGTCAATTTCACAAATGTTTTTCTTTGGTTTTTTTTCCACATAGCGTGAAAATAAATCTCTGTGCGTGCTCGCCGTTCGTAAACGTATATTTGGCGCTTCACGATAGAGCGAAATGAAAATAGCACACGTGTGTAGCTTTCCTGTGCTGTGTTTCTCTGCAGTCAATCTCACAACCGGCGTAAAACGTTCCTGCGTAACATGTTTGATAGTGCACGATGTCAAAATGGTGCTGAAAGACGTTAACTTCTGAAAGTACTGTTTCGTTTTCCCGGACACATAGAGTGCCAGCGCATCTGGAAACAGGCAAACGTACAGTGATTTTTTTCCGCAGACAAACTGTACTATCCGCTGCTGGATCAAAACATCCTCAACACGCATGCCAATGAGCATTTCCCTCACTTCGCGAAGCAGAAAGTAGAGATATATGCCATTCATAGTGTACCTGGATTCTCGTTTTCTAAAGATGCGCCTCTTATGTTCATGCCTTTACATTAGCAGGTAATCAGGAACGATGTGAACGTAAGTATGACAATACGTGTTTGATATCGTTCGGCAGCGGCGCGGTGAACTTCATTTTTTTCTTTGTCGTTGGATGTACGAATTCAAGCTCAGCGGCGTGTAATGCTTGACGGTCTATGAGCTTCAAAACGTCCTTGAATACGGATAGATCTTTTGCCTTTCTTATCACACCAGGACTTCTGCCTTTGTAGTCTTTGTCGCCGACAATCGGACATCCGATGTGCAGAAAATGAACACGGATTTGATGTGTTCTGCCGGTGATGAGTGAAACCGTAAGATATGTAGCCGCTGAAAACCGCTCAACAACCGTAAATCGTGTCGTCGCCTCCTTAGCTGATAGAGGTGTAACAACCATTTTTTTCCTGTCGATACCACTGCGTCCGATCGGCGCTTCAATAACACCCTCCGGCATACCAGGATAGTTCCAGCACAACACTCGGTACGTTTTTTTCAACTGCCGTTTCTCAATGAGCCGACCGAGCGTGCGTAATGCGTGATCGGTCTTCGCAAAGAGAATGAGACCAGTAGTATCTTTGTCCAAACGGTGCAGCACCCCTGGTCGGATCTTATCGCCCAATGTTGGCAACGTACCGCAGTGATAGAGCAGGGCATTCACCATCGTGTGTTCGAAATTACCTCGTGCTGGATGCACAACCATGTTCTTGTCTTTGTTGACAATAATGACATCACCGTCTTCGTAGATAATGTCCAAAGGGATATTCTCTGGTTTGATCTCAGGTGCGGGTGCAAGTTCAAACCGAACAATGATGTGGTCGCCGGTCTTTACCCGGTAGGAGTGTTTCACGGTCCGGTCATTGACAATCACCTTCCCATGATCAATCAATTTCTGCGTCATGTTGCGGGAAAGACCGATCCCGGAGATGATGAGATAGTGGTCGATCCGCTTTCCCCGCTGTTTTTCAGCAACAGTTCTCTCGAATTCTTTGTGAATGTTTGCCAACGATTTTCTTCTCCAGCCTAATGATGTCCTGTATGGCCTGTGCCCCAACTGTGAGCAGTTCGTCAAATCGCGCACGGGACACAGGGAAATTCTCAGCGGTTGCCTGAACTTCGATTATCTTACCTCGACCGGTCATAACAATGTTCATATCAATTTCGGCATTACTGTCTTCTTTGTGCGTAAGGTCGAGCATAATTTTATCGCGCACAATACCAAGACTCACCGCTCCGACAAAATCAAGTATTGGAAACGCCCGGAAGCGTTTGTTCTGCATCATCTTGCTCAGCGCGTGATAGAGGGCGATGAACGCACCATTGACGGCTGCAGTCCGCGTGCCACCATCAGCCTGAATGACATCGCAGTCAACAATGAACGTCCGTTCGCCAACGAGCGACAAATCAAAAATAGGACGCAGCGACCGGCCAATAAAACGACGTATTTCCTGGGTGCGACCGCTCAACTTACCGGTGTTCGCTTCACGCTGCACGCGTTCGTCAGTTGAGCACGGTAGGAGCGCATACTCGGCAGTGAGCCAGCCATGTCCTTTACCGACGATCCACTGTGGTACACGGTTCTCAACAGTTACCGCACACAGAACTTTTGTCCTGCCCTGGGTATAGAGACAGGAACCCGCCGGGTGATCAAGATAGTCAAGCTCAACATCTATCTTCCGCAACTCATCATTCTTTCTCTTGTCTTTTCGCATAATCTTCCTTTCGTAAAATGTTGCTCGTTATTAGGCATCGCTGCCCGTATCGTCATTCGTTATACGTTGAGGGTTTCTGGACGAACAACGACGCCGTACAACGATACGCGCCGCCATGCCATATGACGAATAACGATTTCACTACCCTCCCAGCGATACCCGTGTTACGTCACCAATTGTTTCACCGAGAAACCGCTCACCCACCTCTTTGAAATTCATCGAAAGATCAGTCAGGTAGATCGCGAGTTTTCCACCTGTGCCGGGATGCTCCAATCCCCTCGTGGCGAGGTCCTGTGCGAGCGCCTGACCAACCTCACGCGAAGCGTCGACATAGTTAATCGCACCCATGACCTTTCGCAGAACTGGCATAAGAATGGGAAAATGTGTGCACCCGAGGAGCAGTGTATCAATGCCGTCATCTTTCAGCGGTTGTAGATACGTTTCTGCAATGAGCTGCGTTGCTGGATGCTCTAGCCAGCCTTCCTCAACGAGCGAGACAAAGAGTGGGCATGAACGTCCGACGACTTCACAACGCTCATCTACGTCACGAAATGCTCTTTCGTAGGCACCACTATGAATGGTCAGCGTTGTTCCGATAACGCCGATTTTCCTAACCTTCGTGACCTCCACTGCTTTTGTCACACCGGGCTTGATGACACCGATGACCGGCACGGAAACGCGTTTCCGCACAACATCAATGGCAACGGATGTCGATGAATAGCAGGCAATAACAAGATACTTCGCACCACGTGATAGTAGAAATTGTGAGTTCTCGAGTGAAAATTGAGTAATCGCATCAACTGATTTTGTACCGTACGGCAATCGTGCAGTATCACCGAGATAGACAATATTTTCCTGCGGTAGTGCCTTTCGTATTTCTTTGACCACAGTCAGACCGCCGATTCCAGAATCGAAAATCCCGATTGGATTCTTATTCAATTGTTCAATCTCCTTTCGTAATCGGCAACGTAGTCCCGTATGCCACAGAATATACAGTGTGCAAGTTTTTTCCTGAATGACTTTGTGCGCAGTAATTTCTCTTCTTCCGCGCTGGAGATGAAGGCACATTCAACAAGAACAGCCGGCATAAAAGCTCCACGCAAGACGTAAAAACCAGCCTGTTTAACCCCCCGCGATGGTATTGGCAAAAGCCGCGCCGCATTGTCCTGGATAGCTTCGGCAAAATGATTCGACTCATTGAGGTATGTGCTCTGCGCTAAGTCATAGAGTATGCGACTCACTTCATCAGTCGGTTGCACGCCGTCAAATTGCAGTGCTGCATTCTCAAGCGCAGCAACGGCTCGCTCTTCATTCGTACGCGCTTCGGACAGAAAGTACGTTTCAAACCCCTTCATTGTTCTACTTCTCTTCGGTGTCGCATTACAGTGAATGCTGACAAACAGATCTGCGCTATTGCGATTGGCGATGTTGGTACGTTCACGGAGCGAGATGTATTCGTCCTTTTGGCGCGTCATCTTGACTGTGATGCCAAGTGAATCGCGTATCATGTCATACAGATACTTGGAAACGGTCAGGTTGACATCTTTCTCATACAATCCCTTTCTGCCAACTGCGCCGGGATCAATACCACCATGACCTGGATCAATGACAATCACCCGAACCTTTTCACTTACCTTGTAGTAAAAAACTACTTCTTCGTCACGCTCGAGAAACGCGTTGACATCTCTTAGGTCGAGCTCCACTTTTGTATACGTCGTGAACGGTGTGACCTTTGTTGATGTAACATTGCCGCGTTTTGTTATTCTTCCCTTATACTGTCCATCAACCTCCACGATCGCCTTTTGCATAAGAAACTGAACGTCAAAGTCAACCTTTGTCTTCCACCTAAACACGAGCACAGTTGAATCTCCCCGTTCAACCAGTGAAATGTCGTCAATCTTTGGCGCTTCCTTAATCTCCCGTACAAATATCAGTCGGCCAAAGACAGCACCGAGGGTCGGGATGACTTCGTTAATGGGAAAGTAGATTTCTCCATTAATATATAGTGGTGCAAACGCTAGATTTCGTGATCTGCCATCATATACGATGCTACTCACCCCAGCAATTAGTTCGAGCTTTCTATCGCCTTTGCTCAGGTAGAGCCGCTGTGTCGCATAGTCCAACACGTAGCTCAAATCCAAGAAATCAGCAATCGGCCTGAGGGGAACATAGTCTTGAAAACCAACCTGCTGCGCCTCAACCGAGACGCTCCTATCATCTGAAGTTATCTCATATTTGTACGGAAGAATGCTGAAGAGTACAAGTAACAGGTGTATCATCGCATTGTCTTTTTTGCGCGATCGACCTTACGCTCAACTTCTTGTTTCAGGATCTTTTCCTTCTTGTCGTACATGCGTTTGCGTTGGCAGACGCCGATGGTCACCTTGGCGTAGCCACTGTCACTGAAATAGACCTTGAGCGGTATCAACGTCTTCCCACGTTGCTGAACCTGACCGTACAGCTTCTTGATCTCGCGTTTGTGAAGGAGAAGTTTGCGTTTTCGTTTGGGATTGGGGCTTTGATACGTACTGCACTTGTAGTGCGCTATGTGCAAGTTGAACAAATACACTTCACCATTACTCACGTCCGCGTAGGCATCGCTCATCGACACGGTTCCCTGCCGCAGCGACTTGACTTCGCTGCCAGCGAGCGCAATCCCTGCCTCGTATTGCTCGAGCACATAATAGTCGCGCAATGCCTTGCGATTTGTAGCAATGACCTTCATTCGCGTATTATAGCGACAATGCACAATTATGTCAAGAATTTCGAAGAAAAAGGGGACAGTCCGTTTTTTCGACCTTGACAATTCGGTATTCTCAATTATCATTGGACAGACAACTCATATGTATACGGAGGGACAAATGTTTGCTGTACTACTCTTTCTAAGCACACAAATCTCAACTGATTTCCAGGTCAATAATGAAGATTATCCGTCAAAGGCGCACCAGTGGTTTTCAGCAATCGCAAACCACGACTCAGGTGGTGTCGCCATATGGACAGATTTGAGGCTTCCTAACAATGGGCAACGTGTCTTTGCAACGAGATTGGACATAAATGGAAACACAGTAGGCACCAATTTCAGGATAGATGATCATCCATCCAACGGTGGATGTGGGAATTTTCAAGATGTTGCGTGTGCATACGACGGCAGTTTCATCGCTGTTTGGACCCAGCATGAGAATGCGGTCGGCAGAAGATTCTCCAGCAATGGCGAACCGGTTGGGCCATCTTTCATAATAAATGATGGCAGTCCACCATGCCGCAACCCTACAGTGACCGTAGATTCAGCAGGACGAACAGCCGTCGCATGGTCAGATAATCGAGACGGACCGGCGCAGGTTTACTGCCAAATATATGATGAGGATGGCAATCCTGTTGGCACCAACATTCCGGTCAGCGATTCTGCTACAGGATCTGAAATACATTGCGATGCCGCGTTAAC
>Ga0111198_1061_pt1 | contig 14620 bp, 15 predicted proteins | sample DeeMarSWOR324_28_FD_80370 | JGI IMG/M metagenome (GOLD analysis project Ga0111198, IMG submission 80370) | candidate division WOR_3 bacterium SM23_60
CATATTACAGCCCTGCGTGCAGTCAAGCAAGCAACGAAGGCGCAGGCAGCAATTCACCCACTGGACTGGACTGACGGCTTTGATCAGAAACTGACGGATGGACAAATCCTTAACTTTTGCACAGAGCACATCCGGGTCATCCATACACCAGGACATACGCCGGGCGGCTGTTGCTTTCTCTGGAATGACATTCTCTTTTCCGGTGACACACTGTTCCCTAATGGACCGGGTGCAACTGCATTCGGTGGAAATGAACACGCGATTTACAAGAGTATACGCGAGAAGCTGCTCGTTCTTCCTGATGCGACAAAAGTGTATCCAGGACACGGACCATCAACAACAATTGGAAGGGAACGGAGTATCTATTGATAAAAACGCACTACGCCGGTTTCAACCTGTCAGTTTCGCACGAGCACCTCAGACTGTACCACGCAAAACTCCATCAACACGAGCGGACGATTACGGCACGAATATCAGTTGTCGTGTCAATTAGTGACTTCGTCCCTGAACTTGAACTATTCGACAAATCTATTCGCGAACAGCGGACCCAACGTCGAGATACTGTGCTCATTGCATTTCACGAAGCCCAACCAGTCGGTTATCTCTTTGCGACGACGAAAAATTGCTGGATTGGTGAAATTGAGAACTGGCTCATCGTCAAACCGCGTGAAGTCTATCTATATGACGCATTTACACATCCAGCGTTTCGCGGCAAGCGTATCTATGCAACCCTTGTGAATCGCGCGGCCGATTTCTTCAAGCAACACGGTTACTCCTATGCCCTCATCTTCGCCAGCGCGCACAATACGAGCTCAATCCGGGGAATCGAATACTGCGGCTTCGCCGAGTATGGGTCAATACATAGCATAAACCTCTTCGGCAGAAATGTGTGGAATTTCAGAATCACCGAAACGCATGTTACATCCTATTTTGCGAATAGAACATAGAAAGTTAAGTCACTGTCAAACACTCTGGAACCGACTTTTTATCCACACACCAAGATCCTCGCCGTTTGTGAGTTTTGCATGGTTTGATTGCCTAGCGCGCTTCATCTTGCACACAGATCCGGAAATACTGCTCGTGTACGACAGAGACACCTGTGTTGGTATCGTACCGGTACACATTGCGGACGGCACCGTGCGCTTCATTACTGATGAGCGCGTTACCGATGTGACTGGTTTTGTCTATCTGCCCAGGTATGCAGATGATATCGCCCGAGCGCTTGCATCATTTACCAAACAGGAAGGACTGCGTATCGAGCTGTACCCCGTCGAGCAGAACGACCCACTCGTACATCGTCTTGCCGACTGCCTCAGTAATGCCGCACTCACGCGGGCAGACGTGAACCCGCTTCTCGAACTCCCCGTGTCGTGGAACGACTACCTCGCCACACTCACATCTAAATCGCGTCATGAACTGAGAAGAAAATTGCGCAAGGGGCATGCCGTCCGTCTGGAGACGTCCGCACCGAATGCTATCGAATCTCTTTTCGAACTGATGGCACACGATGCACGAAAGCGACAATTCCTGACCCCAGAGATGCGTGCGTTCTTTGCCGCAATCACGACACACTTTTTCCGAAACGGTTGGCTCAGGTTGCGTTGTGCGTCTATTGGTAACACATTAGTCGCTGCACTGCTCACCTTTTCTCATCACCGATGCACATATCTGTACAACATGGGGATCAATCCACAGTATACACCTCTATCACCTGGTATTGTCGCGATCGCGCTCGATATCGAAAGTGCAATCATCGAAGGAAACAGATACTATGATTTCTTACGGGGTGATGAAGAATACAAATTTCGCTTTGGTGCACGCAAACAGTACACCGTGAGTTTGCAGGCATGAGAATTTGCGTCGTATCATACCACTCCTCTCCACTCGAACCGATTGGTGTAGGATATTCTGGCGGGATGAACGTTTGTACGTCCAATCTGTACACCCGACTCTCACCTTCCTGCACGGTTGATATTTTCACCTATGGCACGCACGCACGCGTAATGCTCAATGATAGTGCAACTATCCACTATATCGACAAAAAGAACCCTGTGCACTTTGCTGAAGAAATCATGCAACACCATACCCTGCAACAGTATGATGTCATACATACGCATTACTGGCTCTCGGGCATTATCGGACTGTATCTGAAAAAAGTGAGTAAGATTCCATGGATACATACATTCCACACCATTGAACGGTTCAAGACAATCAAAAAGAATGAAGTGCGAGTGGAAATAGAGGAAGAAATTATGCGATCCTGCGATGTTATCCTATCCCCAACTATTAGAGAAAAATATCTACTCACAAAACACGCTCCTCAAGCGCAGGTCATTGCGATTCCGCATGGCGTTGACACCACACGATTCACGGCACGTGTTGATGGTAGTTCAAATCTCCTCTACGTCGGACGAATCGATCCACTAAAGGGTCTCGAAGTACTCATCGATGCAGTACATATGCTTAACGGTAACGTGCGGCTCGATGTTGTCGGTGGACCATCGCATAAGCAAGGCACTCTTGCCAGTATCAAATCATATGCCCGGGACGTGCGTATTAGTTTTGCCGGTCCAGTCAATCACAATGAGCTCACCGGCTACTATGAACGTGCAGCAATGGTTATACTCCCATCATACTACGAGTCGTTCGGTCTTGTTGCGCTCGAAGCAATGGCGTCGGCGCGTCCAGTCATCGGCTTTGAAGATACGGGATTGTCCGAAACTGTCGGCAACCGCGCGGGGATACTCGTTAAGCGGAATACCCGTGCGCTCGCCCGCGCTATCGCATTTCTCATTAACAACAAAACAGCGAGACACAATCTCGGCAACCGGGGCTGCAGGGCTGTCCAAAAATACGATTGGTCACGCATTGCGCGTGTTTACCTAAAGACCTATGAAGAAATCGCAAAAAACTAGACTCATTATCATGGCTCACCCTGATGATCCTGAACTTTCTGCTGGCGGAACGATTGCCCAGTGGGCACAGGAGGGAGACGTTCACTACATCATTGTTTCATGCGGCGAGAAGGGAACGTGGGATCGGCATGCATCACCATTTGTGATTGCCGAAACACGCGAAAAAGAAGCACGCAGTGCTGCCCGTTTTCTCGGCGTCAAGAAGGTCATTTTCTTGCGAAAACCAGACGGTGCAGTCGATGCTGAAGGGTGTCTCAAAATAGAGCTCGCCGTACTCATACGGCACTTGAAACCACATACGATCGTGACGAACGATCCGTGGTATCGCATGTTTCATCCGGACCACAAGGCGACCGGTACGGCGGTCATCGAAGCAACTATGATTGCGCGTGACTGGCACTTCTGTTTATCACTTGCTGAAATCGGTTTGAAACCACACCGTCCCCACGAACTGCTACTAGCACCCACTGATCGGGCGACATTCATCAACGACATCACCGCAACCTACGTCAAGAAAATGAAAGCAGTCAAGCGCCACAAGAGTCAACTCAAACTCCTTCCTCACTGGGAAGAACGGATAACGCGATACGTAGTAGACTACGGCAAGAAAATCAATGTCACCTATGCCGAGGGTTTTTACAAAATGCGGCTGTAACTATACTACAAAACCTCCTCGATAATCCCACCACCGACGACAATAGAACCTTGATAAAACACAACTGATTGACCCGGCGTCGGCGCACATTGAGCTTCGGTGAAGGTAACATGTACTCTATTGTTCGCAAGCGGCTTCACACGTGCTCGCGTCAACGGCGCTACGTACCGTGGTTTTGCCATCACCTCGAGGTCCTCTTCGAGCGTATCAAACGGTATGAAGTGCACATCAGCGGCAATGAGCTCGGTGTGGTACACATCGTCCTGGTCACCGACATACAGCGCGTTGTTGTCATAGTCTATCTTGATAATGTAGTATGGTTTGCGATGGCTCAGCCCGATTCGCCGACGCTGACCGCACGTGTACCCGATAATTCCCTGATGTTCGCCGATCGGCTCGCCCTGCTTGTTGAGAATTGAACCAGGACGCTGGGTCACGTACCTCTTGAGAAATGATACATAATCGTTGCCGGGGACAAAACACACATCTTGACTTTCTCTGCGACGTGCTGTGGGAAGTCTCAATGCCTGCGCCAGGGCGCGCGTCTGCGCCTTTGTGTACTGCCCCATGGGGAGGAGCGCGCGCGCGAGCTGCCGCTGATTCAGCCGGTAGAGAAAATACGATTGCTCATTCTTATCTCTGCCCCGCTGTAAGAGAAACCTTTCGTTGTCTCGGTAGATACTGGCGTAGTGACCGGTCGCGATCTTCGAAAATCCACGACGCTCGGCAATGTTCATGAAGGCACCGAATTTTATGAACGCATTGCAAAGAATGCACGGGTTTGGCGTTCTACCCCTGCTGTACTCGTCAATGAAGTCCTGAATGATCGTACTGCGGAATTCCTCGGTAAGGTCAATGCACTCAAACGGTATGTCCAGCTTCCTAGCCGCGGCCGTGGCACACGTTATTGCGTCGTCGGTAACGCCCCGAAACACCATAATCGCGCCCTCAACCTCGTAACCTCGGCGTCTCAACAGCGCTGCAGCAGTCGCTGAATCGACACCACCACTCAGTGCTGCGAGGACCTTTTCCATGTTTTTCCTGGATAGTTAGTGCGTAGCGAGAACGCTATTGCGTCATCGGTGACATCTTCCGTAATTCTGTGACAATCTTCGGGAATACATCGAGGACATAATCGATGTCTTTTTCTGTTGTTAGCCTGCCGACGGTCATCCGCAGTGAACCATGAACCTCTTCCCGAGGAATGCCAAGAGCAACGAGCACGTGCGAAGGCTCGAGCGAAGTTGAAGAACACGCTGAGCCGGTTGCTGCTTCGATGCCGAGCGCATCGAGCTTGAGCAACATCGATTCGCCTTCTACATACTTTACTATCACATGACAATTGTTTGGTAACCGATGTTCGGGATGTCCGTTAAATCGTACGTCCTCCACTCTTTTCTGGATTCCGTGAATGAGTCGGTCGCGCAGACGTCGCGCATGTTGTACACGTTCGTTCTTTTCCTCGATTGTCAGTGCCACTGCTCTCGCACAACCAACAATGCCCGGCATATTGTGTGTTGATGCACGTCTATTTAACTCCTGACCACCACCGTGTATCAATGGTACGATTCTCGTTCCCTTCCTGACGTACAACACGCCGACTCCTTTTGAACCATAGAATTTGTGCGCTGAAAGTGTCAGCAAATCAACGCCGAGATGATTCACCTTAGTATCGAGTGCGCCAAATGACTGGACCGCATCAGTATGCATGCACACACCTCTTTCTCTACATATCGAACTGATCTCTGCAATCGGCTCGATTGTTCCAACTTCATTGTTTGCATGCATAATGGAAACGAGCACTGTTTTGCTCGTAATTGCCTGTTTGACATCATCAGGATCAACCATACCATGCTCGTCAACCGGCACATACGTTACCTCGAACCCCTGCTGCTGCAGAAAGTGACAGGGTTTGAGGGTGGCGTGATGTTCAATAGTTGATGTGATAATATGATTCCCCTTCTCTCTGAGTGCATAGGCAACACCTTTGATCGCCCAGTTATTTGATTCAGATCCACCAGATGTGAACACAATTTCTTCGGCGTCAGCACCAAGGGCCTGAGCGACGGTATGCCGTGATGCATCGAGCGCCTCCTGCGCATGTCGACCATCGGCGTACAAACTCATCGGGTTACCGAACGTCTCTGAAAAGTATGGTTGCATGGCAGCGAGCACCTCTGGATGTACTGGCGTTGTTGCCGAATAATCTAAATAAATACGTCGCATATCCTCATCCTCTGCTATTATAAGGATTGTCATTTCTGCGTCAAGTGTTGCCCATTGCTCACTTGACTTACTGAAATATTTCTGCTAATATGAAGTATGAGGCTACCCAGGGGAAAACCGCTGCTCGAAAACACACGGTTGGAATTCATCAACCTCGATAATGTATTGAGTGCTGCAAAGCGAGAACGAGCACACCGTATTACCGGCTATATTTCGATTGTCTACCCGGACACGGTTGAACTCGTTTTTCTACGTCACGGCGAGCCGTTCCACGCAGGGCGCATTACGCGTACAGAACGAAAAATCGTACCAATCAGCGAAGTGATTGATCGAGCGAAAAAAGCGACGACCGGATTCGTATCTGAATATGCGACCGACGATATTATCATAAACCTCATCATTTCTACGATTACAATCGAACCGATTAAGGCGAACGTCAATTTTACGCGCCTACAGCCGAAGGTTTTCATCGAGAGACTGAAAACAACGAAGTTCAACGGTTTCATCTGGGTGCGACGCGGTATCGAAGAATCCTACATCCATTTCGAAAGCGGGACTATTGCCGGTTGCTATATTGCCGGCAGTGGAAAAAAATTAACGGACGATGCGATTGTGCCGCTTTTGACAAAACCGGACACAACACTTTCTATCTTCGATCGTATCGCCGATACGACAACCGTACAGGCAACTCCCGCGCAAGTTGATATGTTCTGCAAAATTTACTCCCAGTTGCTCAAGAGCTACGTGCAACCACTTGGTGAAAGTCTCGTCCTGAAAACATTTATGCTTACAAAATCCACGGTCAAAAACGAGTATCCGTTCATCGACCAGATCAAAATAGAATCTGACCTGACAATGAGCGGAAGTGTTGTTGTTGAACCGAAGGTATTTGTACAGGCCATGGCGAAGTGGCTTGATCTCATATACGAATCACTCGCGACATTTCTCGGAAAGGAAAGTGAAGTAATCGCCAAAAAAGTGTTCAATGATTACCGTTTCGCACTCAAGTCAATGCACTTTTTTGACTACACAAAATTGAAAATGTAATGCCCCTTTTCCTTGTGGCAACCCCAATCGGCAACCTCAATGACATCACAGTACGAGCCGTCAGTGTCCTCGCCAACGTTGATGTTGTAGCCTGTGAAGATACACGGCGCACGAGAATATTACTCAGTAAGCATGGCATAAAAAAGAAACTCATCTCATATCACGAACATAATGAGAAAAAGAGACTACCGCAACTCATGCACCTCCTCAAAGAGGGGACAAGTATTGCCCTCGTCAGTAACGCCGGCACACCACTCATATCTGATCCTGGTTACCTTCTCGTGCGAGAATCTTTAAAACAGGGTGTCGAAATTCGTGCTGTCCCTGGCGTATCAGCGCTCACTACGGCGCTCGCACTGAGCGGTCTTCCGCCCGACCGTTTTGTTTTTGAAGGTTTTCTGCCAAAGAAAGCCGGCCGCCGTAGCAAGGTTCTCGAGTCTCTCAAACATGAAAAACGAACAATAATCATATACGAATCTCCCATGCGTATCAAGAAACTCCTCAGTGAACTGCTCCTGACCGTCGGTGACCGTCGTATCGCAGTTTGTCGTGAATTGACAAAATACTATGAAGAGGTGTACCGCGGAAAACTCAGCGATGTGATGAAACACGTGACAAAAGCAAAAGGTGAGTTCACCATCGTACTCGAGGGTAATCGATGAACGTACTCAAGAATCTAGGACGAACATACATCGTACTGCCAGTTGTCAGAATACTCATCCTTTTCAAGATTCCGCCGAATGCGGTCACTCTTGTCAGTCTCGTCTTAGCCGCTGTATCAGCTATTCTCTACTGGTACGGTCTTTTCTGGGCAGGTGCAGTGTTTCTCCTGCTCTGTGGACTCTTTGACACGTTTGACGGAGAAATCGCTCGTCAGACAAAACAGGTGAGCAAAATCGGAGGATTCCTCGATTCAACGGTTGACCGTATTAATGAATTCATTGTCTACTTCGGGCTTTTCGGTTACTACTATGACCACGAGCGCTACGCGCTCGTCTGGCTCTTTCTCGCTCTCTTCGGATCCATGATGGTCAGTTACACCCGCGCACGTGGTGAAGCGCTCGGCATCTCTCCGCAGGTCGGTTTCTTTGAGCGATTTACACGGTTTTTCCTCTTAATTATTGGATCGATGTTCGGTCCACATATTGTTATCTACGTACTTGTCATACTCACCATCGGTACTATTCAGACAATGATACAACGGATCATTTTCACGCACATAAAATCCTCCCAGCAGTGAAAATAACTCGAACCACATCCACCAAGAATAGCGCGGAGAAAGTTCTGCTCGTTGGTGTGACGCAGACCCAGAGGGAACGATGGCTACTCGCACAATCACTTGAGGAACTAGCAAACCTTACCGCAACTGCTGGTGGTGAAGTTGTCGAAACATTTGTGCAGATCAAAAGTCGATTTGATCCGGCAACGCTCATCGGCACTGGCAAGGCACGGGAACTTGCAGATATCTGTCAGACGTTTGACATTGATCTCATCATTTTTGACAAAGAATTATCGGCTGCGCAAATCAGGAATGTTGAAAAGATCACCGGTGTCCGTATCATCGATAGAACAACCCTCATCCTCGACATCTTCTCAAGACACGCGCGAACCAGAGAGGCAAAATTGCAGGTTGAGCTCGCCCAGCTGGAATACCGGCTGCCTCGGCTTGTCGGTTTCGGTATTGAATACTCACGGCTCGGTGGTGGTATTGGCACACGCGGTCCTGGCGAAAAGAAACTCGAAGTCGACCGCCGTCGAATACAGCAACGTATTTCGACACTGAAACGAGCGCTCAAGAAAATCGAACGGACAAAGCAGACACAACGAAAAGGCAGAAGGGATATACCAAAAATATGTGTTGTTGGTTACACCAACGCAGGCAAATCGTCGCTCGTGAACGCACTCACCAAGGCACAACTCATCATATCAGATAAACTCTTTTCGACTCTCGATTCTAATACATCTGTTTTGTTTGTACCACCGCGATACAAAATGCTCATCAGCGACACGGTCGGATTTCTGAAAAATCTACCTCACGATCTCATCGCCTCGTTTCGTGCGACACTGGCAGAAGTCATGGAAGCAGACCTGCTCATTCATATTGTTGATGCAACTGCCGAAGACGCGGAGATGAAAATCCTCACGGTCAACAACGTTCTTGAAGAAATGGATGTCCACAAAACATCGACGTTCCTCGTCTTCAACAAAATCGACCGTCTGTTCGATGAAGAACAGGAAAGACTCGCGGACAAATATCCTCGTGCATTTTTCGTCGCTGCAAAAACTGGCAAAGGCTGTTCCAATCTTAAACATCATTTGAAAAACGTCTTTTTTAGGGAATCTTGATTATTCTCTTTTCTGTGTTATAATCTGCTGTGACTGATTATCTCGATGAAATCACCGGGCAAAAAATAGCCAAGCGTTTCATTCGTACGGCGCTCAACAAAGGTCACTTGTACAATTTTCTCTTCATCGGTCCACGCGGTGTCGGGAAGCGAACGTTTGGTTTCACCCTTGCAAAAACATTAGGATGCCCGCCGCATTCGACAAACTTTATGTTGGTTGGGCCGATACCATCACGCATCAAAGACAAAGAAGAAAAAATCCATGAATACACCAGTCAGTATTTGCCTGAAAATGCGGTCGTCGAAATGGAAGACCGTAGTGCTATTCTCATCGAGCAAATCAGGTTGGTCATCCGGAGACTAATGCACATGCCGCAGAAAGGCACAAAGCGTGTCGTGCTCATCCTCGAAGCCGACCGGATGACTGATGAAGCGGCAAACTGTTTTCTCAAAACGCTGGAGGAACCACCCCTCGATACTTTTTTTGTGCTCACATCTTCGCGACCTGACTATTTGCTGCCGACCATTCGCTCACGGTGCAGAACCGTGCCGTTTAACTACCTGCGCGAGCAAGAGGTTAAGGCGGTCATCTTTGAAGGAACTGATGACTATCTTTTGGGAAGTCCAGGAGAGCTGCTCGTACTAAGAAATCGTCAGTTCACCGAGAACGTCTACCCCCTGTTCACGAGATGTCCACTCGACCCAAAAACAGCTGCATCAGTGACGCTCGAGTATAGGCGAAAAAAAATCATCGATCTTCTCTATCCATTGCTCCTCTTGTACCGCCTCGCCTTTTACAGGAAAATCGGGCAGGGTAAAACACTCCCGACCAATGGTGCAATCGCACAAAAAAGTGAACTGCCGGTACAGGCCATAGTCAACGCACTCGTTTTACTGAACAGGAGCATCAACATACTTGATAGGAACCCGAACCATCTGCTACTCCTCTTCAATGTTTTGGTAAAACTACCGTAAGCCAGTGAAATTCATCTGTAACGGCATGCTCGGCAAACTTTGTAAGCTGCTCAGAACATGTGGCATAGATACTAGTTACTCAAATGAGGGTATGGCACTACTCCTTCTGGCTCGCAAAGAACAACGTGTGATACTGACACGTAATACGCAGCTCAAAGATAAACAAAACGTTCTCTTTCTGGAACTCTCTGATCCGAGAGAACAGCTCAAAAATGTCATTGAGCACTATAAATTGCACACCGACATACATCTTTTTTCGCGGTGTATTGAATGTAATACTGAACTCAGACATGTACGTAAAACATCGATCAAAGGCAAGGTACCGTACTTCACCTACAAAAACTTTCAAGAGTTTGCCCAGTGTCCTCAATGTGGTAGAGTTTACTGGAAAGGAAGCCACTATAAGAATATGCTGAGAGAAATCGAAGAAGTAATCAAACCCGACAACTGCAAGTGAATTTATACTTACGCTTTAATACTACCAGTCTGACGTATGACGTTCGACGGCATCGTCGGTCGTTGTTCGTTCATCGTCTCTTTTCTCCGTATACCGATGCCGTATAACCATACGGGCGGCGAGGCCGTACATCGTACAAGAGAAAACACCACGGTTCTTCTTATCTTCCTTCTCGCTGTTCTCGTGCTATTGAGCTGTATGCCCTACACGCGTCGGGTTATGAAACACAATCTCGTTCGCATCGCTATTGTGTGTGGTGTTGACAACGTTACGATTAGTGGAACGCAAAGAGGAAAATTGTACAATAACTATTGCATTGGCATGAACCACACTTTTCCCCTGTTTTTCGGTCCACACAGTGCAACCGTCACGGTGAACGGCGTTCAGTATCGCGGTGCTATTGAAATGAAAAAGATCGGCGGCAGAATATGGGTCATCAATGTGGTGGATGTTGAAGATTACCTCAAGGGTGTCGTTCCCTGTGAGATCGGCGGGCTCTCAGAAGACCTTATCGAAGCGGCAAAAGCGCAAGCCGTGGCAGCACGCACATACGCCTACGCACATGTTAACCAGTATGATCATCTCGGTTTTGACCTGTATGCGACGATTCAAGACCAGGTGTACAAAGGAACCAGCGCAGAACGGGAAGTAACCAACCGCGCAATACGAGAGACAACAGGTGAAGTACTGACATACCGGAACCAACCGATCGAGGCAAAGTACCACTCTACGTGCGGCGGCCGGACTGCGGATTACAACGACGCGTGGCCAGGCGAACCGCCTCCGTACCTACGAAGCATACAGTGTACATATTGCGAAAAAAGTCCGCACTACACATGGAGTAGCGAGTTATCGAGAACGCAATTCTATCAGAATCTACGAAACCGTCTCAAGGTAATTGGACATGCAATTCCAGCGAGCGAACGGATTAGGCGCATCCGATTGAAGACGAACAAACGGAGTAAGCGGGTGAGGGAAATGATTGTGGAAACAGACGAGCATCAGTATACAATACCGGGCTACCAAATACGGAAAGCACTTGCCTACATTGGCAATCCGACCGGATCGCTGAAATCGAATTACATCACTATCACATCGAGAGGCTCGATGATTACTATCGAAGGTAGGGGGTTTGGTCATGGTGTCGGCATGTGTCAGTTTGGCGCCATTGAACAGGCACGGCAAGGTAGAAGCTACAGAGATATTCTCCGTTACTACTACCGCGGCGCACGGTTGAGAAGAATGCGATGACAGAAGCTGGAAAATAAACCGTACTCAACGAGATTCGCGGCAAGAAAACCACGCCCACAATAAGATCAGTAATTCAACCACATTCACTATTCACCATTTGCCTTTTGCCCTTTACCCTTTGCCCTTTGCCTTTTATCTTTTGCCTTTTGCCTTGATTATAGTATTCCCTCTTGACAAATGGAGAATTTTGTATAGAATTCTATCAGAAGTGTAAAAGGAGGAATAATGAAGTGTAAAAGGAGGAATAATGAAGAAATTTCTCGCCTTTGGTTTCATAGTTGTAGTATTCTTTGTTGCGTGTGACCTTGCATCAGAATCGATTGAGAAGAGAGCTGATATCGAACTCGTCTCCATGAATCCAATGGCATGGGTAACCAGTGAGTTTGATACTGTACACTACGGTACGATTGAACAGACAGGCTTTATCGCAATGAATTCAGTCGATGCGACAATAATTAAATTTGTCTGGGAATATTATGACATAAATGAGGTTTTGTTCTTTGGACCGTTTGAAACCGCCATATATCTCAAGGTCCCGGGCCGACTCACCCGCGGTGATGAGTGCGAGTGCGATACTGTCTACATTCTGAACATTCCGCTCCCGCTAGATACAGTACGTTCGTATGCATTCAGAAATGAGATCTATGATGCCTATTGCAGATTTCGGTTCATTGCCCGGGATGACTATGGATGGGATTCGCGGGACACGGTCACCGCGGATTTCGGTTTCCAGATAACACCTTCGAAATAGAAATTTCACAAAAAAAGGGGACAGTCCCTCGTTAAAGGGACTGTCCCCTTTTTTCTACGCATGTTTATGCCCGGAATACTTTCTTGAGGGCTTTTTCTATGATATCAATGCCCACATGTAACTCGTTTTCGCCGAGAATGAGTGCAGGAATAAGCCGTATTGTTGACGCACCAGCACCGAGCAAGAGTAATCCGTTTTTAAAGGCCTCATAGACAACCGCATTCCGGCGGTCGGTAATCGGTCGCTTGCTCTTCTTGTCTGCGACAAGCTCAATTCCGAGCATTAACCCCTTGCCCCGTACATCACCAACAAACTCGTATTTTCTTTCTAAATCACGTAGTCGCGTGAGGGCAATCCGACCAAGGCGGGCAGCGTTTTCAATAAGCTCATTCTCCAGTAGTTCAATCGTTTTGAGTGCAGCCGCACATGCTATGGGATTTCCACCAAAGGTCGACGCATGTGAACCAGGCTGCCAATCCATGATGCCAGGTCGTGCGACGCACGCACCAAGTGGCATCCCTGATGCGACCCCTTTTGCAATACAGTATATGTCAGCCTTTGTATTGAAATGCTCGATTGCAAACATACGACCGGTCCTTCCCATACCCGACTGCACTTCATCATCGATGAGTAAAATATCATACTTATCACACAATTTTCGTAGTGCCGACAAATAGCCTTTCGGCGGAACAATGTAACCACCTTCTCCCTGTACCGGTTCGACAAACATCGCACTAACATCTTCTGGCGAAATGACACTCTTGAATACGACATCATCGATATAGTCAACACAGGCAAATCTGCACGACGGATACTCAAGATTGAATACACAACGGTAGCAGTAGGCATAGGGTACGTGAGTTACCGATGGTAACAGCGGTGCAAAATACCGCTTCTGAATCGATTTCGATGCAGTTAGGGACAAAGCACCAAAGGTCCTTCCGTGAAAAGCACCGGTGAAGGCAACAAAACGCGGTCGACGTGTATGGTAACGCGCTAATTTCATTGCGCATTCAACAGACTCAGCACCAGAATTCCCGAAGAAGACCTTTTTGTTCTTCGCACCCGGCACAATCTCAGCAAGTTTTTCTGCAATCTTAGTTTGCACTTCATAGTAAAAGTCAGTCCCTGACATGTGAATGAACTTTGCTGCCTGTCGTTTGATTGTGTCAACGATTTCGGGATGTGCGTGGCCGGTCGATGTGACACCGATACCGGCTGAGAAATCGAGGAACGTGTTACCATCAATATCAGTAACCCATACCCCAGAACCCTTGTCAATCACGAGTGGATACGGTCGGGTACATGATGGCGAAACATATTTGTTGTCACGACGCAATACTGCCTTTGCCTTTGGACCGGGTAACTTGGTCTTGATAATCGGCTTTGTTATCTTCTTCTTTGCCATGTTTTTTACCTTTTGCCTTTTATCTCTTCCCTTTTGCCTTATACCTTTTATCTTTTGTCTTTTGCATTTTGCATTTTACCTTTTGCATTTTACCTTTTACCTTATACTCCAGTACCCTGTTTCTCACTTACCCCACGTATCTATCTGAGCCTTCTGGAGCGAACCTGAATAGTCAACGTATATCGTCTTGGTTTCAGTAAAAATCTCATAGGCTGTCCATCCGCCTTCACGATGCCCGTTTCCCGTGTTTTTCATACCGCCAAATGGCAGGTGACATTCAGCACCAATGGTCGGTGCGTTAACATACACAATGCCGGTCTCTGCGAGCTCAACAGCTTTGTGTGCTTTGTTCAAATCATTCGTGTAGATGCTCGATGAAAGACCAAACTCTGTATTATTGAGTATATTAACCGCATCAGTAAAGTCTCTTGCTTTGAGAACCGAGAGCACCGGTCCAAAAATCTCTTCCTGAGCAATCCTCATTGTCGGAAGCACATTAACAAAAATCGCTGGCCGGTAGAACCATCCCTTTGCACAATCACCCGCTTCGTAGAACTCACCGCCAGTGATGAGCTGCGCGCCCTCCTTCT
>Ga0111198_1050_pt1 | contig 14352 bp, 10 predicted proteins | sample DeeMarSWOR324_28_FD_80370 | JGI IMG/M metagenome (GOLD analysis project Ga0111198, IMG submission 80370) | candidate division WOR_3 bacterium SM23_60
AGTATCTGCAAGTCGGTAATTATGTTTTGGTTCTTTACGTAGTAAAGATTGTAGTAATCTTTTTCGTGCTGGGTGAGCGCCTTTTTCTTTTCTCGCGCCTTGAGCTGTACCAAGCCACTCAACCCTGGTTTGTAAATCGTGTGATACTCGCTGTTTTTGAATTCAGTTATTTCCGATCCAACAATACTCAATGTGCCGAGAAAGACAGAATACCAGAGTGGTACGTAACGCATAAAACCCATTCCGCCATCAAAGACATAGATGTGGGTTGGCGAACCACCGTGACCAATGATCTTTCTCTTGCTGAACATACCACCCACGATACGATTTAAGAACACGAGCGGTGCAGTAATAATAATAACGATAGAAGAAGCAACGACGTCAAAAATCCGCTTAACCGCAAGGTCGAGGGGGCCTGCGACCCCTGCAAAATCGAGCAACGGCACCGTGTCTATTTCATCAACCGATGATTTCGCAACAATGTACTCTAATTCATGGGGGACGATTCGGAAATTGACGCCACTATGCTGTGCCCGCACGATCGTTTCAAGTATCTGCGCATTACTGAGCCGGTCCGAAGAAAAAATCACATCATTAATGTTATCAACACGTATGACATCTTTGATGTTATCGATCGTTGCGAGTACTTCGGTTCCATCGATCTCGTGACCAACGTTCGATGCTTCAAAATCAACAAAACCACGTACCTCATAGTGCATATCTGGACGCTGCTGTAGCTGCTTGAGTATTCTCTTGCCTTCTCTGCCCGCACCAATGATTACGGCACGCCGGATTTTAGAAAGGGGACTCTTGCTCGAGAGCGGTTCTATCAATCGGTACAAAATTCGCCAGAGACTCAAAAAAACGAGGATGAGCATGAACGATATCATAACAACAACACGAGAATAGGCAAATTGCTTGAAGAAATACGTAAAGGTTGCGTTGATCAACAAACCAAAAATACTACTCCAGAGCACCGGTTTCACATGGAATCGTCCTTTTTTGTGATATGCACCGAACATATAAATCGATGCGAACCACACAATAGTGTATATGGGCAACACAATCTGGAAACGTTCAAGCGCGTAGTGCGGCAGCCAGATTTTGATGGCCAGAAAGATCGCCAGAATGATGAGCGCAAAATCGAGAGCAGGTGATGCAAAATACTTGCAGAGCCGCCATACGTACGCGACAGCTACACGTACATAGATGCCCATGGTCAGTAGAATCTGTAGGAGCATTGAGTACCTGCCCGTGAAATGTTTGTGTGTGAAAATGAGCATCGCTGAGTAAAAATGGGTGAGGTATGATAACTCGCTCTTCTTTGTACTTTCCCCTTTATAGTGAATGGCCTGCGTCGCTGGCGTATACAGAATCTTCCATCCCTTTTGCTTAATCCTGTGGCACAGGTCTATGTCCTCGCCGTACATGAAATAGTCCTCATCAAAGTAGCCAACGTCTTGAAGTACCGCTCTTCTGATGAACATGAACGAACCAGACAGCACATCAACTTCCGTTTCGACATTTGGGTCAAGGTAGGTTAGGTTATACCTTCCGAATATCTTGCTCTTTGGAAAAATACTGCTCAAACCTATTATCTTCGTAAATGCAACCCACGGTGTCGGCAAACTCCTCCGACTCGTAATCTGAAATGAACCATTAGGATTGAGGAGCTTACAGCCAACTGCTGCGGTCTCAGGGCGCTCATCCAGCAGCCGTTTCAGGGTCACGAGCGTATCTTCTTGTATCAGTGTATCTGGGTTGATGATCAGTATGTAATGACCTTTCGCAATCTTAAGCGCTTGATTATTCGCCTTTGAGAAACCGAGGTTCTTGTTGTTTTCTATGAGTTGCACATAGGGAAATTTCTTCTTGAGCATTGCCTGACTGCCGTCGACCGAGGCATTATCAACCACAAATATCTCGACCCGTAGGTCATGTTGTGCACGTCTGATAGCCATGAGACACTGTTCAAGAAATGCCTTGACATTGTAGTTGACAATAACAATCGATACGTCTATATGCATTTTACGTCATTATAAACCCGTAACCTAACATGTCAATATAACTGCGGTCAAACATTTCTTTTCCGATACTATCATTACGAGGCATGAAGTGACGAAGTAATCTCCTTCACCCCTCTCAGTCATTACGAGGAATGAAGTGACGAAGTAATCTCTTCATATAAAAGGATTACCACGTCCCTCAACAGGCTCGGGACTCGCAATGACAGAGAAAGAATAAAACCATCGAATCTTTTTTACTTCAATCGATCCGATACAGATATATCTGTTCATCAGGCAGTGCATCTGCACATGTCCAACCTTCAATGGGCCACATGTACGAAACAATGCGCGTACCTGATTTCAATTCTTCTTGGAATTTTCGCTTGAGCTTTTTGTTCGTCGGTCCAAAAAGAAAGAGTGTAATGACTGTAGCATCTCTAATATCGGCCGTAAAAAGATTACCAAACCGCACCGTTACCCTATCACCGCAACGAGCCAACCTGACCGCACACCATGAAAAGACGAAGCGAAACGGATCAATCTCAACACCGATGGCACGGGCACCAGCGCGCTTTGCTGCAGTAACGAGCACCCTACCATCGCCACTGCCCAGATCGTAGAGCACATCATTGGCGCTGACCTCTGCTAAGTCAAGCATTGTGTTCACCATTTCTTGCGGTGTCGGGTCATAACCAGCACCAATAGTCAGTGTCCAATACTTCCAAATAACGTAGCCAACGAAAACAATAGCACAGATAATGAGTATTCCCGTCAACTGGAACAAAGATTTCCTGAGAAGCTACTTCTTGAGATGTTTGTCAACAAACTGCAGTATGAATTCGAGCCGCTTCGCTCGTCTCCGTGGCGAACCGTGGCGCGACAAACCGTGTGGTTCCAGAGGAAAACGCACCATCTCAACATCACGCTTCAAGAGCTTGAGCGCTACAAACAGCTCTTCAGCCTGCGAAATCGGACACCGATGGTCTTGCTCGCTATGGATGATGAGCAGTGGCGTTTTCACTTTCTTGACATACTTCAATGGCGACATGTTCCAATAGAACTGAAAATTTTTCTTGTCCCACCAATACCCTTTGAATTCTTGAGGAAGGCTAAACCCGAAATCAGAACTGAGAAAGGACAGCATATTTGTCACACTGCGCATGGTCACCGCGCACGCGAACATGTTGCTGTGTCCGATAATCCAATTGGTCATGAATCCACCGTAACTGCCGCCCATGACTGCCATCCGTTTCTTATCGATGTATCGGTTTCGGGTGAGGGTTCTCAGTGCCTTCATGATATCTTTTGTGTCCGGTATCCCCCACTTGTTATGCAATGCCCTGGCAAACCGTTCGCCATACCCGACACTGCCGTGCGGGTTCGAATAAAATACAACGTAGCCATTTTGTGCAAGAACCTGGAACTCGTGAAAAAGCGAATTACCATACCCGGCATATGGACCGCCGTGGATCTGGACAATGAGCGGGTATTTCTTCTTGGCACTGAAATTCGGTGGTTTGAGCAACCAACCCTGAATCTGGTCTCCCTGGTCGCCACTGAACCAAAACTCTTCTGGTTTGAGCACACGGTGGGTTCTCAGGTAGTCTCTGTTGATGCTGGTTAGTCGTTTCAGTTTCTTGTCTTTTAGCATATAGAGATCACCAGGATCGGTTGGTGTCGCAATTGCCAGGGCAAATGTATCCGTACCATTATGGTCAAAGGCATAAATAACCTGATCATCTCCCAGCACCTCAACCACTGTTTTTTTCTTGATGTCTATGCCGTAGAGCCGCGCGCTGCCCTTGTCGGCAATTGTCTGGTACAAGAATCTACCATCGGTTGAAAAAATCGGCGTCGTGCGTGCGTAATGACCCGAATCATCAATAATGTAACCGGGTATTGAACGGTCAAAAGATTTAGTCATGTTAACTGCCTTGCCACCACGTGTCGGTAGGAACCAGATGTAGTCGTTGAGCCAGCCTGCATGGTCCTCAGGATGTTGCCTGCCAATGTAGGCAATGAGTTTTCCGTCGGGTGAAAAAACTGGGTTGTCTTTTGGTCCAGCAGGCGCTTGTACCTTCCGTTCTTTCTTGCCATTGATATCGATTGTAAAAATGTCAATATACAAAAATTTCCTCAGCCAGTCTTTTTGACGGTTTGACGCAAACACAATTCTCTTCCCGTCCGATGAAATCGCTGGGCTGTAGTCGCCGTTCTTTCCAAAGGTTAGCTGCTTCATCGTGCCAGACCGCGCCGTGACACGCCAGATATGTGCTTTCTCTAGAGGTAGCATACCCTTACCATCGAGTTTGTACCAGACATCCTTCACGTGATAGTACAATGGCGGTTTTCCTTCTTCTGGTATCCTTTCTTTGTCGTCTTTTTTGACCGTAAACTCACAGACAAGGTATTTGCTGTCTGGCGTCCATGCGTATGTTCCAAAGAAACCCTTAGCATCGGTTATTGCATACGCTTCACCGCCATCTACAGGAATCGCCCAGATATTCTGTTTCTTCTTTTCAGTATCAGTAACAATGAATGAAATAAGTTTTCCATTCGGCGACCACTTTGGTTGCTTAATGTCTTTCTTACCACGGACAAAATGACAAACCTTTCCCTCGTCACTGACGACAAAGAGATTCGAATAGTACCTATTCTTTTTCTTATCCATCCATTCAACTGTATATGCAATCCTAGTGCCGTCAGGAGAGAGCGCAATCTCACGTAAGTACCTGATTGCATACAAGTCTTGAATACCCATTTTTTTTCTTCTCATTTTCCTCTCCTCACCAATTCGTCAGAATAGCATTGACGAGCTTCTCTGCGGTCTTTTTTGTCGCTTCTTCGATTGCTGCATCCTCATCCGCATCTGGTGCATAAATCGACCAGTCGGAGACCGTTCCCTCCCAGAAAACCTCATTCTTCACCTTATCAATACACCGAGCCGAAAACGTAACAGTAAGTTTATAGTCAATAATTCTCTGACCGCTTGTATATGTGTTTGGGTTTCTTGCATAGCTGACAACTTCCCCCTCAATAACAATATCAGCATTCGTCAGGTCAGATACTGCAAGATTACTACCGCTGCGAAAGGCATCGATTGTTTTCACTGTTGCCTGTTCATCCAACCCCGGTTTCAATGTTCTGTTCTGAAAAAGCACAATATGAACTCTCTGCATATAGCCGGGGAGTAGTGATTTTGTAGAATACCCGCAACCTGAGATAAGTAAAAAGTAAAAAGGTAAAAGGCAAAAGTAGACTAAGAACACTATTCTATCGGCATTCCTGCAATACCTGCGATTCACCATTTACTATTCACTCCTTTTTTGCCTTTTGTCTTTTACCTTTTGCCTTCTCATTTTGCCTTTTACCTTTCATCCTCTTCCAGCTCATCTATTCTTTTCCGTGCCTCAATACCCCACGTATCTGTTCGACCGCGCTCCTTTATGATCTGCTCGTATACGGCTCGTGCCTCATCTCGCTCATCGAGAAACTCAAGGACAATTCCCGTCTTATACTGTGCTGTCGGCACCCACATCTCATCCTCAGAGAACGCATCAACGATTTTTCGATAATGATACAATGCCCTCACAAAATCTCCTTTACCCAGGTAGGTTTCAGCAAGCCAGTAATGGTATTCAGGCGTCGGCTTTCGTGCAACCGCGTTCTTGAGGAAACTGACTGCCTGTCGAATCCGTCCCGAGCGCAAAAATGCATAGCCGAGCTCAAAGGTGACGGCGTGTTTTTCTTCCTCGTACATATGTTCAAGTAACACGCTACCGACATCGACGACATCTGCCCACCGGGATAGTTTCTTGTAACATACCAGTTGATTCTGCAATGCATCGGTCAGCAGAGAATCATCTTCACTCGCCAAACCGTAGTAGTATGCCGCGCTGTCAAATTGCTGTTGCGCATAGTATAATGTCGCAATTTTGAAAAGTGCCTGACGAAACTTCTCACTGCCGGGTGCGGTCTTTCTGTAATAGTGAAACCGTACCATTGCTGTATCAACCGTGCCCTGCAGAAAAGGAATCAGTGCCCAGTTATACAGGAATCGCGCCGGCAAACGGCGTTCTGCGCTGGTTACGAGGGTATCATAGTGTGTTCGTGCCATACGGTACTTCTTCGTCTCGATCAGGTACTCACCATAGTAGTTTGCAAGAGTATACGGTTCATCCCCAATGTATTGCTTGAAAACTGATAGCGCATCCTTGTATGTACCTGTGCGGGCGAGACTGTATGCGTACAGCTTAATGAGCTGTGTGTCTTCCTGCGCTGTTTCGAACCCGAACTCAAGGACGTCGTCATACGCACCCTTATCAAAGTTGATTTTCATCAATTCTTTTTGTGCACGGCTCACAAGTGAAGAATCACTGCTCCTCTTCACGACATCCCTGTACAGATAATCTGATTCTCGGCCGAGAAATCTGAACGCATTTGCGAGGAGATGTATCCACTGAGGTGCGCGGGTACGTGAGAGTATAATGTCGCGTGCAGCACGATCATATGCACCATCGTGATACAAGTAGATAGCCCGCACCATCCGGCCAAATCGGATTGTGTTCTGGTAGGCGAGATATGGCTTAACAACCTCGTACGCGTCGCGAATTCTGCCATCCTTCAGCAGCAGGTCAGCATACAGAGAATCGAGAAAGTAACTCTCAATTCCCCGACGTAAATGGTTGATATACGTAGGGGTAAATGAATCAGCCAGCACAGAATCAATGGCAAGCTGCTCAGGTGGTCGGCGCGATACCGTGTCCTGGCTTACGCACTGGGCGAGGAGAGACGATTCTGCTGCATCTAAAGGCAATTCAAGAACATCGAGCTTTCCGGTCTCCAACGCGCGTAATAGTCGTGCTTTATTACTCATGCCCGGTGTCTGTTTCATGCCGTCAACCGCACGCGCAAAACTCCCTGTGTCGAACAGTCTACTGATGCGGGCATACTGAAAGAGGCGCGTTTCTTCGACAGTATTTTCTTTCATGCCGCTAAACACTTCAAACGCGTCAATCGTATCACCCTGCTCAAGATAGAACTGCATGAGATGAATCTTTCCCTGAGTACCAGGGATACTCAAATACAGTGCTTCTCGCTCGCCAAGATCCTCGGTCACTGACGCGAGCATGAGCTTAACCGTATCGGTTCGAGTACAACGATGTAGTAAAGATTCAGCCAATGCGAACTGCTTCCGTGCTATCAATTCACCAGCGGTCTTTTCAATCACTGCTTGATCAGTAACAAGATAGTCGTACGTTCTCAGGTACTCGGCCATGATACTGAACGCCTGCATTCGAATCAATTCTTGCACTAATGAGTTAAATAGTGATTTACTTCGCCGGTCATGAGCGTAGTCAGTCAGAAACTGACCACCAACTGACAAAACGTGCGGAATATTATGTTCATGTCTATGGATTTCAAACAAGTAGTATAGAATATCAGCACGGTGTTCAGTCGTGGGGTCCTGTGCCAGTACCGCCTGGAAATATGCTCTTGCAACGCTGTATTGTTCTTTCTCATACGCCCTCTTGCCTAGGTCAAAATCACTTACCTCTGCAGCACAAACAAGAAGTATCAAGCACACTGATTGCATGCTATACTACTTTCTCCAGAATTGCCTCGAATTTTTCAGCCGATGCATCCCATGAGAAATTCTGAGCCCACTTCTCTGCTGCTCGTGAGAACTGCTTCCACGTCGCATCATCATCGAGAAGGTTCATGACTCGTTCCTGTAGAGCCTCGATATCACCATACGGATAGTGGTAACCAGTCACACCATCAACGACTGCCTCACGCAAGCCAGGTGAATCGGCACAAACAACCGGCGTGCCGCAGGATTGCGCTTCGATTGCCGTTAGTCCCCAGCCTTCTTTTACTGATGGTTGGACGATAACGCGCGCCTGGCCGTAAATGGTGAATTTCTCTTTTTCGCTGACAAATCCGGCAAAGGTAATGCGCGCTTTGAGCTCGTCGGCCAGCCGCATGAGATGCTCGCGCGCATCGCCATCACCAACAACGATTGCCTCGATATCTCTTTGTTTCTGGATGGCTGCAACCACTTTAACAAAGTGTTCTATTGATTTGTATCGTTTGACGCGGCCAACATAGGCGATGAGATTTCTCTGACGGGAAACGTGGAGAGAGTTTGACCGCACTGGAATACCATTGTGAACAATATGAATGTACCCAGGTATGCCCATATCATGTAGGTCGTCAGCCGCGCCCTGAGATACGGCAATAAAGGGAGCACGCCGGTAAAAAAAGGGAATAATCCGCTCGGCGATAAAAACATAGGTAGCAAAAACAGGATTTGTTTCGCGATAGATAGTCGAACGAAAAACGTGATGCATGAAGCCAATGACCGGCTTTTGTGTGAAGGCGTGAGAATAGAATGGTATTTTGTTGAGATCATCGATGACCACATCGATTGCATTGTGGCGTAGCAAACTGCGCATCGCCACCGGTACATAAAAATTGAAATTGTTACGCTTACCGATACGGTATATCTCAAATCCATCAAGTACCTCACGCCGTTTCTGTCCGGACGCGCGACTGCACAGGAGAATAACGTGATGTCCTTTTTTTAGGAGCCGTGAGAATATCTCATGGAGATTGAGCTCTGCACCACCGCTATTGGGATTTTCCCAATCCTGCCAGTTTATAACCAAAATAGTCATTTTCGTAAGTGAAAAATGGGAAGTGGGAGGTAAGAATTCGCGTGAATTCGCGTCCTTTCTGTGTAATCATTCGCGTCCATACGCGTCTTCAGGTTTTCGCGCGCCAGTAGTAGAGCAGACTCTCAATCGTCTTCTCGAAGGTCATGGTTGGCTTCCACCCGGTAAGTCCGGCAAACTTACGACCATCCCCTATGAGAACGGGTATATCTACTTTCCTGAACTTTGAAGGGTCGGTCTTCACTTCGAATGCAACCTTTGATCGCTTCGCAAATATATCCAGTGCCTGCCTAATCGTATACCCAGTGTTGGAAGAAATATTATAGATATCTCCAGGCGTACAATTCTCGATTGATAGTGCATACGCCTCACATATATCGCGTATGTTCATGAATTCCCTCTTCACATCAATGTTGCCGAGCTCGAGCAGAGGCGGCCTCTTGTTTTTCTCAATTTCTGCAATTTGTGCGGCTATTGTCGGTAGGACAAAATCCTGTGACTGGCCAGGCCCGGTATGTGTGAACGGTCTCAGAATGGTGCATTCTAATTCATCAACAAAATGATGTTGACAAACCATTTCAGCCGCGTATTTGCTGACCGCATAGGGATTTTTGAGAACGATATCAGCGGTTTCTGAAATCTGGTCGCCTCCACCGTACACTTCACATGTCGAGATGAAAATGAAATGCACTTTTTTCTTAAGGTTCTTGACTGCTGTTACAAGGTTTGCAGTACCGAGAACATTCGTGCTGTACGTACGCGGCGGGTCACGAAATGATTTGGCAACAGAGCTTATTGCTGCAAGGTGAAACACGATGTCCGGCTCGTGTGCCTTGAGCACATCCTTTGTCGCATCACTATTGAGGAGATCCAGGGGAACGTGCTTTCCCGTCTTGGGGCGCAGCGGTGGGTAACACGTCGGCACGATCTCATAGGATAGTTCTCGTAATATCTTGACGAGGTGTGAACCCACGAATCCTTCACTGCCAGTAACGAGGATTACTTTCATTCGATTTGCTGTTGCCAGAAATCGAGCAAATCTTTCAATGTTTTGTCAAACGGTATCTCTGGCTTCCAACCCGTTGCCTTCTGGAATTTCTCGGATGAGCCAACCAGCAATTCAACGTCGGACGGCCGCAATCGTTCCGGGTCTTCCTTGATTTCCACTTCAATCTGAGCGATTGCGATGAGTTTTTCAAGCATTTCCTTTATCTTTGTGCCCTTACCGGATGCAATAACATACACTTCACCAGGCGTTCCCTTTTCCAGTGCGAGTGCATAGGCACGGGCGACATCACGCACATCGAGAAAATCTCGAACTGCTTCGAGATTACCAACATGCAGTACCGGCTTCCGCTTACCTTCTTTGATCTCGATGATCTGTTTTGCGAAGTTTGACGTCGCAAATACGACACCCCTTCGTGGGCCAGTGTGATTAAAGGCGCGTGTACGTACTATTTTTAGACCGTAGCTTTTGAAGTACTGAAATCCAAGAAAATCTTGAGCAACCTTGCTGACCCCGTACGGGCTCAGCGGCCGCAGCGGATTCGTTTCCTTTATCGGAATTTCTTCACTATACACCATGCCGTACTCTTCGCTCGAACCAGCTATGTGGATCAACGGATCTATGCCTGCCTGCCGAACTGCCTCAAAAAGATTCACTTCACCAATGATATTGGTGGTTAATGTCTCCTGCGGGGCCCGCCAGGAAAACGGCACATAGCTTTGCGCGGCGAGATGGAATATCCAATGCGGTTTGATATCGGATATGAGTGCATTCATCGCAAATGCATCGCGTATGTCACACTCGCATAATTTCAATTTATCCTGAATATGGAGGATATTTTTCCGGTCAGAGCGCCATTTTATCGAACCAAAGATCTCGTGCTTTCCCTGGGCCAAGAGGTGTTCGGCAAGGTGACTACCCGCAAACCCGGATACTCCGGTAATCAGTATCTTCATAACTACTCCTTAGTGCTGAACAAGAAAGGGCATGTACCCGAGCGGCTCAACTGGCTTATTTTGAAACCGGATTTCGTAGTGCAGGTGTGGAGATGTTGATCTTCCTGTCGACCCAACACTACCAATGACTTCGCCGCACGCAACACTGCTATGCTTGTTCACAGCAATCGTATGCAAATGCCCGTAAAATGTAGAATAGTTTATGTCATGATCAATAATGACGTAATTCCCAAAAATGCTATCCCAACCCGTCTCCTGTACGATGCCTGAGGCAGCGGCAATGACCGGCGAGAATCGTGGTGCGGCAATGTCGACGCCATGGTGTTCAGGACCAAAATTGCGGGAGATATGTCCTTGCGCCGGCAACACCGACGGTATGTTCTTCTCTTTGTGTGCAACCATGTTGACTCTCTGCGCGTACTCAATGTTCGGTTCTGGTACAACGAGTTCAACCGGCGGCGGTGATTCTTGAATACCGAGCATGACCTGAAGACGTTGATTATGCGCTTCGGCAATTTCAAGGTTCTCTTGTATCTCCTCAAGCTTCGCAAACTCAGCCTCCATCTCTGCATTACGCCTCCGTAAGACAACCGCCTCCATTGCTCGGTAGTAAACAGATGAGTAAGTGATGACCGCGACGATGACAAGGATAACCAGTATACCGGCTGCGGCAATGATAAGTGAAAGTTGTTTTCGGGAAAGAAAAAAATACTTCGACGTTCCAGATTCTGTAAATGTCACGACAAAAGAGTAGCCCTTTCTCACGATGGAGATAAACCTCTCTTACATACCTGCAGTAACAACTGCACGGTGGCATCCACATCAGCCCAATCACACAATTCACTTGTCGAATGAATGTACCGCGTTGGGATTGAAAGAACGCCGCTCAGTATTCCCTGTTTCACGACCTGAATTATTGCTGCATCGGTCGTTCCGTGTTCGAGAATCTCGAGCTGGTACGGGATTTCTGCTTCTCGCGCGTAGCGTACCAATTGCTCCTTGACAACCGGGTTGCTAATAAAGCCGCTGTCCTTCACCTTGATGGCAACGCCGTTTCCTATCGAAACCGCCATCTTTGAGGCCTCTGGTGTATCGCCCGTGTCGGTCACGTCAATAGCAATTGCGTACATCGGCGCAATGGCGTAGGCGCCGGTACGTGCACCACGGAGGCCGACTTCTTCTTGCACCGTGAACACAAAGTAGAGATCATCCTTGTGTGATTTCAACTTTTTTATCGTCTCGATGAGGCAGTAGCAGCCAATACGGTCATCGAGCGCCTTGGCGAGCAAACGTTTTTTCAAAACCACTGCATGCTCGCAAAAGGCAGCGATATCACCGATCTTGACCATTGCTGCCGCCTCGTTGCGGTTCTTGGCGCCAATATCAATATACATATTGTCCATGCGCGGTCGCTCTGGTGTCTCTGGTTTGGTTTCAACACCAATCACACCGATCACACCGTTCTCGAAAATGACGCGTTCATAGAGAATGCGTTCTTTGAATATTCCACCAATGTTCGTGAACCGCAGAAATCCTTTTTTATCAACATGGGTAACAATAAGCCCGATCTCATCCATGTGGGCACAGAGCATGATTTTTTCTGCGTTCTTACGCTTGGCAGGAATGTGGGCAATGAGATTGCCGAGACGGTCCACAGTAGTATCTTTACAGTAGTCCTTGATTTCGGCCCTGATCAATTCTCTGACTGCACCTTCACGGCCGGCTGGTCCAAACGTATCACAGAGCCTCTTTGCTAACTCCATTGTGACTCCTTTTGTGCTATTGCCTCAATACTACTCGTGAGCAGTTTTATTCCTGCCTTGATATCCTTTTTATTGGCAATCGCGAGTGGTGAATGTATGTAGCGCGCTGGCGTCTGCACTGCCACTGCCCTCACCCCCTCACGGGTGAGGTGTATTGCTCCGGCATCAGTTCCGCCGATCATCGGTTTCTTGAATTGATACGGTATTGCATGTTTTTGTGCGGTGTGTTCGAGAAGTGCAACCAGTTCCCTATCACATATGAGCGATCGATCCGCAATCGTTATCACTGGTCCCTTGCCGATCTCAGGGTATAGTGGTACATCTTTCTCTTCTGGCCATTCTCCCGAAGCAGTTGCATCAACTGCAATGGCAACCTGTGGATTGACACGGTATGCAGCTATCCGCGCACCCCGAAGGCCTGCCTCTTCTTGAACCGTAAAGGCACAGTATAGTGGAACAGACGTTTTTTTTATAACCTCCATGAGCATGTAGCACCCGATGCGGTCATCAAACGCCTTGCCAAAAATGGTTTCACCAACCTCCCTAAATTCTGTGCAAAACGTACCCAACTCCCCGATACCTACGTGTTTCTTTGCTTCATCCTTTGATGAAACGCCAATATCAATAAACAAGTCTTTTGTTTCTACTAACTTCTCCGTTTCTTCATGTTTGACCTGATGTACAGGTTTATGCCCGATCACACCGGGAATCGCCTTTTCCCCGATGACAACCCGCTTGGCATACAGTACCTGCGGAGCTAACCCGATTGTGGCAAATCGAAGCAACCCACTTTTTTCTATACCGGTGATAATGAAACCAACTTCGTCCATGTGTGCGGTGAGGAGTATCCGGAGCGCCGTAACTTTACCCTTTTTCACAATGAGATTACCATAGGCATCCTCAATCATCTCATCGACATCATCCTTTATTTGTTCCTTGATGAACGCACGAATACGCTGTTCTCCGCCGCTCACGCCCATGTACTCACTTAATTCTCTGAGCATAGCAGTATTATACGTAACACCCCTGCAAAGTCAACAAGCACCCTTGACTCAGCGTGCATTCGGTCGTATAGTGACATGGAAGTGGTAATGGCAACTCTTTTCTTCGTCTGCCTCCTCACGAGCTACATATTTGAAGATAGTGACAGCCTCATTGTAATAAACGACACGCTCGTTATCTGTGGGAATCACGACTATGCAAAGAAAATTTATATTACTGATAGTAGTATGATCTTAGTCCGGCCGTGGCTCGACGGAAGCGATTCGTTGGGCAGATTGTTTTTACACGCTCCGCACATACACCTCATGAACGCATCGACCATCAATGGTTCTGGTCGCGGATGTACTGGCGGCACAAATACCAACCCGCACGGTTCTGGTCCAGGTTATGGTGGTGCTGGCAATCCTGGGGGTGGTGGTGGCGCCGCATATGGTGGCGATGGTGGCCAGGGCGGCGACAATGCGCCTGGTTCAGGCGGCAGTTCTTATGGAGGCAGGGATGATACGCTCATTGAACAGGGTTCAGGCGGTGGTGCGGGACGGTTGGGCGTTGTTGATGGCTTTGGTGGCAATGGCGGAGCCAGTATAATGCTGCGGGCGCAGACCATTACCATAGACAGTTCAGACATTGCCGCCCTCGGTACGCGCGGTTACGATGGCAGCGTTGAAGCAGGCGGCGGTGGTGCAGGCGGCGGTATCATGCTCTGGGCTGACACCATCACTATCCACACCGCCTTCGTACGTGCGCCTGGCGGCAGCGGTGGAGACGCGAAATGGGGCGGTGGTGGTGGCGCGGGTGGCGGTCGCATTAAGATTTTCCATACGTCTACAATTGACACTGCAGATGTCAATTTTGCCGTAACCGGTGGCGCTGCAGGCACGGGTATGTATGGAATACCAGCACCTGGTTCTGCCGGCTCTATCTACATTGGACCGGTTCTCG
>Ga0111198_1051_pt1 | contig 14318 bp, 15 predicted proteins | sample DeeMarSWOR324_28_FD_80370 | JGI IMG/M metagenome (GOLD analysis project Ga0111198, IMG submission 80370) | candidate division WOR_3 bacterium SM23_60
CCCAGAGCCTCATTGTAGATGCCTGATTCATCAGGGAAAGCTCGATGAATCGAGCGACTACAGGTGTGAGCGAAGCACCACATGAGGTCGGGTCGGGCTTCAGCGTGGTCCTCAGACGGACACGTTCGACGACAACGCGACATGGCTCCTCATCTATACAGTGCATACGCCGTGCTCACAACAGCGCTGATGCACTAACAAAAATCCATTGACTCAAACCCAAAAATGCATATAATATAAGGCTTTGAAAGGAGTTCCATGAAGTACAATCCACGCGTCGTCAACACCATTATTAGCCAGTACAATAGCGAAAAGTCGAACCTTCTGGCAATCCTGACTGATATCCAGGCAGAGTACAACTGGTTACCACCAGACGCACTTAAACTCGTTGCTGACAAATTGAATGTACCACTTATCGATGTCTACGGCGTCGCCTCATTCTACCATGCGTTCAGCTTGACCCCGCGCGGGAAACACATTGTTACGGTATGCCAAGGAACCGCATGCCACGTGCGGGGCGCACCAACCGTCCTCAACCGTATTCAGGGAATACTCAATATCACTCCAGGATGTACAACCGCGGATGAACAATTCACTCTAGAAACAGTGAATTGTCTCGGTGCGTGTGCGCTCGCGCCAATCGTTGTCGTCGATGGTAACTATCACGGTCAGGCAACAACGCAGAAAGCCAATGCAATTATTGCACAATACCGAAAGAAAAAAACTACTAAAAAACGAAAAAAAGGAATGGCGCACGCAACAGCGCGCATGAATACTGCCAGAAGGAAAAGAATATCAGTAAGCAAAAAGAGAAAAAAGAAATGACCATCGCTGAATTACAAACTCTGCTCAGAGCAGAAATGCTGTGTGCGACACAGGAAGAAAATCTGAACATACAGGTAGCAAAGGCCTCAGACCTCATGAGTGATGTTCTGGCCTACACTGGTCCGGGAGAGTTGCTTCTGACCGGGCTCACCAATCATCAGGTTGTCAGAACGTGTGAAATTGCGAACGTGCGTGTGATTATCTTCGTGCGTGGTAAGAAGCCGGCGGATGAAACGGTGAGTCTCGCCGCGCGGTGCAATATCTGCCTCTTGGCAACAAAACTCTCCATGTTTGAGTCGTGTGGAATTCTTTTTTCACACGGTATACGGGGTGTATCGCGCACGTCAGAAACGCGGTAACATGGCATCCAATGTTGTGTTTCAACAGGACTTTACAATAAATGGTGGAGACTTCGTGAACGCCGGAGAGTCATCCTGTAAGATTCGAACGGTCCTTAAGGAGATTGGCATTGATGCTGCAATCATACGCAGGGTAGCAATTGCTGCCTACGAAGCAGAGATGAATGTCGTGATGTACGCAAAACAGGGGACAATGCACTTCTTGGTAACACCGAAGAAAATCCACCTCACGGTTGAAGATCGAGGACAGGGCATCGAGAACATAGAACGTGCGATGCAGCCAGGGTTTTCCACGGCCACCGAAGAAATGCGAGAAATGGGATTCGGTGCCGGTATGGGCCTCCCGAACATCAAGAAGAATGCTGATGTGTTCAACATATCTTCAACTGTCGGAAAAGGCACGACGCTCAAACTAACATTCGAACTCAATGGTAAACAAAACTGACCAAAAAATAATCCATTCAGTACGGATTGACAAGGAAAAATGCATCGGCTGTGTCCGATGTATGCAGAGCTGTCCGACCAAGGCAATACGCGTCAGGAGCGGTAAGGCGGTCATCAACTATGACCGGTGTATTGATTGTGGCGAATGCTTACGCGTGTGTCCGCACGGTGCGGTTGTTCCAATAACAACGTCATCAGCAGCCCTTAACACATTCAAGTACACAATCGCCCTGCCGTCACCGGTTGTTTACTCGCAGTTCGGGCAGCAGGTTCTCCCCGATGAAATACTGTCAGTCATCAAGGAACTTGGCTTTGACTACGTGTATGACGAAGCGATCATGTGTGAAATGATCAGTATGGCGATTGAAGAGTATCTCGATGAGAGTGAATCACCCCGACCAATAATATCTTCAACCTGTCCAGTAGTCGTACGGCTCATCCAGCGACTCTTTCCGAGTCTCTGTAACCTCGTCATCCCGATCGAGCCACCACGCGAAGCTGCAGCGAAGAATCTGCGCCAGGAGATTGCCCAGAAACATCACATCTCAGAGGACGATATTGGCATCTTTCATATCACACCCTGTGCAGCAAAAATGATTTCCATTAATTATCCGGAGAGCATGAAGCGATCCCATCTCAATGGAGCCATCTCGATCCACGAGATTTACAACAAGGTCATGTTCAAGCTAAGAAAGGAACGCCGTCATTCGTGGCTACACAAACACCACCCGGTCAGCGGCATCGGTGTCGCGTGGACTGTATCTGGTGGAGAAATTAGAGCACTAAAAGATTTTCAGTCGGTTTCTGTATCTGGTGTGAATGATACGATAAGAATCCTCGAGGATGTGGAATCAGGTAAACTCAAGGACATCGAATACCTCGAATGCCTCATCTGCCCGGATGGTTGTATCGGTGGTCCACTGACCGTAGAAAACAGATTTGTCGCCATGAGTAACGTCAACAGGTTGCTACGAATATACGGCGACAAGAGAATGGTTGATATGCGGCGCGTGCAAAAGATGTACCGGCAGAAATTTTTCTCGTTTGAAAGCAGTCTGAAGCCCAAACCGTTTCCTGGCCTTGCGGCCGACCGCACAAAGGCGATCGAGTTGCTCAAGATCAAGGAAGCCATGCTCAAGAAACTACCAGCAAAAGATTGCGGTGCCTGCGGCGCTCCAGACTGTGCAGCGCTCGCAACCGACATCGCCCGCGGTGAAGCGGACTTAACAGATTGTGTCTTTTTGAAAAAAGGGAGTGCGCAATGAAGGGAAAAAACAAGAAGCTGTCAGAACTCGTGAAGGATCTTCAGCTGAAGGTGCTCTGTGGAGAAGAGCAGCTTGGTACGTCAGTAGCTGGCGGATATGTCAGCGATCTGCTCAGTGATGTAATGGCGCACACAAAAAAGGGTGATTTGTGGATAACCTTGCAGGGTCATCCGAACATTGTTGCCGTCGCCGTGCTCAAAGAACTCAGCGGTATAGTCCTTATTAACAAACGGCAGCCAGATGCTGAAACACTTGACAAAGCTAAAGCAGAACACGTCGCGATTATGACGAGTGAACTTCCAGCATTTGAACTTGTCGGTAGGTTATATCAGTCGGGTGTGTCAGCAAGCGCATGCTAAAATGGTTTCGTGCAGATCTACATGTGCACACGTGCCTGTCACCGTGCGCTGATCTCACCATGTCGCCGAAAAGAATTATTTTGAAAGCGCGAGAAAAAGAACTGAATATTATCGGGATTACTGATCATAACTCGGCAGAAAATGTTGAGGCGACAAAACGTGCTTCTCAAGGAAAGAATATCAAAGTACTGTGTGGCATGGAAATCAGTAGCGCAGAAGAAGCACATGTCATCGCCCTCTTTGACACTGCAGACGCTGCCCTCGGATTACAGTCACAGGTCTATGAACATCTTACACCAGGTGAAAACAAAGACGGCGTATTTGGTGAGCAAATTATTGCCAATGAATTTGATGAGGTCGAAGGGTACAACAAGAGACTACTGATCGCTAGCACAATGATGAGGTTGAGTGATATAGTGAGAGAAATACATGCATTCGGCGGCATCGCGGTTGCATCTCACATTGACCGTGAAAGTTTCAGCATAATTGGACAGCTCGGGTTCATCCCTCCTGACCTCAAACTCGATGCGGTAGAGATATCTTCACATGCGCACAGCGAGGAGGTCCTCCAGCAATTTCCTGATATTGCACGCTTTCCGATAATCACCGCCTCTGATGCACACTTCCTCGATGATATTGGAATGGCGACAACCAATTTCTTGCTCGAGCAACCAACCATTGATGAAATACGGATGGCACTTCATAACGAGAAAGGACGGAAAATCTCTGTATGAAACGTAAGAACATTGCATTCGTAGTATCACTGCGTTCGGAGTATCGCCTTTGGCTTGTAACAGAACGAGTCCCGTTAGGGCCGCTCCTTCGAGTGAAACGGTACTACGGCTCCCGCGAGTTCCACAGGAACGATACTGCGTTTTTTTTCGAGCAATAGCGAGGGTTATGCAGGATCTTTCTCTTCACATACTTGATATTACCGAGAATTCTATAGCGGCAGGAGCAACCGTTATCGAAATTACGGTCAACGAGGACAGTCGAGAAAACCTTCTCACCGTCACAATACAAGACAATGGTAGTGGTCTTGAAGAAAAAAATTTGAAAAAAGTAATCGATCCCTTTTATACCACAAAAGAATCAAAGCGCGTCGGTCTCGGCGTTTCTATGCTCGCGCACGCAACGCGCGAAGCAAATGGGACATTCGATGTTCAATCGAAAAAAGGAGAGGGGACAAAAATTACCGCAACATTTGTGTACGACCACATTGACCGGAGACCGCTCGGCAATATCGTTGACACAATCATTTCACTAATCGCGACTGCCGGTTCACGTTTTGACTTAGTTTATAAACACTGTAAGAACAGGAAGAGCTTCGTATTAGATACAAAAGAAATCAGACAGGATTTGGATGGTGTTTCGTTGAGTAACCCTGAAGTCTTGAATCGATTGAGGAAAGAGATTGCAGAAGCGCTGGAAGAGATGAAAGAAGGATAGTGAGTGATGAAGAATCACAGAACGTTAGTCGTCTGTCGGTTACTCTCCGGTCTCGAGATTTCATACCGAGAGAGTATGAAAACAATGTCATGATCAATACAGTTGTCATTGCGAGCCCCGTGGGGGCGTGGCCATCTCGTCTCCTTCACACACGATTGATTGCTTCGCTGCGCTCGCAATGACGATGGGTGAAAGGAGTAAATTATGAAAAAGCTCAAAATCGGAGATTTAGAAAAAATCAGAGAGAAGGTGCGGAGAACCGCAAACATAAGACAGGGAAAATCACGTGCGAAGATCACCGTCCATATGGGTACATGCGGTATCGCAGCTGGCGCGCGCGACATACTTTCTGCATTACTTAATGAAATAGAGAAGAAAAAGCTTGATGATATCATTGTCACAACCTCTGGCTGCGCTGGTTTGTGCAGCCGTGAACCCATGGCAACCGTTGAGATTAAGAACAAACCACCAGTGAAATACGTTGACCTGACCCCTGACAAAATCAGACGAATACTGAATGAACACATCCTCAAAGGCAAGATCGTCAATGAATACGTCCTCGCCGTTGGTAGTGAGAGAACACACTGACGCAGTATGCTGTACACTATACGCCGAACGCAGCGTAAAGCGGCAAGCGCGGGGCGTGAAGCGTCCGGCGTTTCGCGTGAGGCGTCGAGCGTAGTGCATTGTCCAAGGAGGTTATTTTGAAACAGTATCGAACACACCTTCTCGTATGCGCAGGCACTGGCTGTGTTGCTGCTGGTTCGTACGAAATCAAGAAGGCACTAGAGAAAGAGATTGCTCAGCATCAGTTACAGAAAGAGGTCCGGATCATTTCTACCGGTTGTAATGGATTCTGTGAGCGTGGTCCGATTGTTGTTGTCCAGCCCGATGGAATATTCTATCAAAGATTAAAAAAAGAAGATGTCCCTCACCTCGTTGAAGAACACCTCATTAAAGGCCGACCAGTGAAAAAGTTGATGTACGTTCCGCCTGCAGAGGAACGACCAATTCCGAAGATGAGTGACATTGGATTCTTCAAACATCAGCGACTCATTGTTCTGAGAAACCGCGGCCGCATCGACCCTGAAGATATTACTGAGTACATCGCATTTGATGGCTACCGAGCCCTCGAACACGCACTGACAAAAATGACGCCTGAAGGAATAATCAAAGAGATCAAGCATTCTGGACTCCGCGGACGTGGTGGTGCCGGATTTCCGACCGGCCTCAAATGGGAGAAGTGTCGTGCAGTACCGGGTGACGTAAAATACGTTGTATGCAATGCGGATGAAGGTGACCCAGGTGCGTTCATGGACCGCAGCGTCCTAGAAGCCGACCCCCATGCGGTCATTGAAGGAATGATAATCGGTGCCAGGGGAATTGGTGCGGATAAAGGCTACATTTACGTGCGTACCGAATATCCGCTCGCTATCAAGCGTCTTGATATTGCACTCAAGCAGGCACGTTCGTACGGTCTCCTCGGCAAAGATATTCTAGGAAGTGGTTTTGGCTTTGACATCGAACTGGTTCGGGGCGCGGGCGCTTTTGTATCAGGTGAGGAGACGTCACTGCTTGCGGCAATAGAGGGAAAAGTCGGGGTGCCAAAACAACGACCTCCCTACCCAGTAGAAAAAGGACTCTTTGCCAAACCAACCAACATTAATAACGTTGAAACCTGGGCGAATGTTCCACAGATAATACTGAGAGGGAGCCCATGGTATTCAGAGATCGGTACAGAAGGAAGCAAAGGAACAAAGATCTTCTCCCTCGTCGGCAAGATTAACAATACTGGTCTTGTTGAAGTGCCAATGGGTATTACCCTGAAAGATATTGTGTATGAAATCGGTGGCGGCATACCAGAAAATAGAAAATTCAAGGCAGTTCAAACTGGCGGACCGTCCGGTGGTTGCATACCGCGGAAACTGCTCGATATCCCTATTGACTACGAGTCACTGAAACAGGTCGGTTCGATGATGGGTTCAGGTGGTATGATCGTCATGGACGAAGATACGTGCATGGTTGATGTGGCAAAATACTTCATGAACTTCTTACGTGACGAATCATGCGGAAAGTGTTTATCGTGTCGCGAAGGCACGCAGCGAATGTACGAAATCCTCGATAAGATCACAAAAGGCGAGGGGACCATGGAAGATCTCGACCTGCTCCACGAACTCGCACTCGCGACACGTGATGCGTCAATGTGTGGCCTCGGGCAAACCGCTGGCAATCCTGTACTGAGTACCCTTCAGTACTTCTATGACGAGTATGTCGAGCACATCAAACACAGACGGTGTCCCGCAGTCGTTTGCAAGCAAATCATTTCATCACCGTGTCAGCATACGTGCCCGATCGACACTGAAGCGCCGCAGTATATCGCGTACATTGCCCGCGGTGAATTCAACAAGGCGTACGACATTATCCTCAAGGATAATCCGCTTCTCGGCATCTGTTCGCGCGTATGCCATCATCCTTGTGAGACGAAATGTCGAGCAGGCCAAGGTGGCGATCCCATTTCAATCCGTGCACTCAAGCGATTTGCCATTGAGCACGGCAATGGCCATAAGAAGAGCGTGAAGAGATCACCACGGGGCAAGAAAATTGCGATAATCGGCTCTGGACCGTCAGGTCTGACGGCTGCGTACGCACTTACGCACAAGAGTTACGCACCAACCATATTCGAAGCCCAACCCGTTGTCGGCGGCATGTGTGCACTTGGTATCCCTGAATACCGACTGCCGCGCGCAGTACTCAATGAGGACATCACGCGGGTACTCAATGCTGGAACTCAGATTAAGACCAACCAGAGACTCGGTCGTGATTTCACAATCGACGACCTCCTTAAACAGGGTTATGAGGCTATCTATCTAGCAACCGGCGCACACGTCAGCATCAAACTCGGCATTCCTAATGAGGATGTCGGTGGCATACTACCGGCAATGCGCTTTTTGACAAACGTGCACCTCGGGAAAACGGTTGAAGTCGGAAAACGGGTTGCCGTTGTTGGCGGTGGCAATTCAGCAGTCGATGCGGCACGCGTCGCATACCGGTTACCCGGTGTCGAACGCGTCACTATCCTCTACCGAAGAACGCGTGCAGAAATGCCAGCCTATAAAGAAGAAATCGAGGCTGCACTCGAAGAAGGAATTGATATCCACTTTCTCACAACGCCGACCGCGGCAATCGAAAAAAACAAGAAGATCATCTCACTCGAATGTCAGCGCATGGAACTCGGTGCGGTTGATTCAAGCGGCAGACGACGACCTATCCCAATCAAGAACTCAGAATTTAACATCGAAATTGATACATTGATACCGGCGATCAGTGAACAGCCAGATCTCACCTGGCTTGACAAGGATGCCAATTTCAAAATCAGTGGCTGGAACACGCTTGAGGTTGATGATGAAACACTGGCCACAAACGTACCGGGTGTATTTGCTGGCGGTGATGTCATCAGAGGACCGAGTACGGTAATACAGGCTATGGCGGATGGCAAGAAGGTTGCGCAGTCTATTGATAAGTATGTGAAGGGTGAGAAAATGGCATTCACCTATGCAGTAACGCGGCCCTCAGTGTATGTCGAACCAGTTACCCTCGGTGTCGAAGAAGTGCTGGAAACAGCAAGGCAGGTTCCCAAACATCTTGCTGTTGAAAAGAGAGGCAAGAACTTCAGAGAAGTTGATTTAGGGTTAGATAAAAAAGCAGCAGTGCGAGAAGCACGACGATGCTTGCGCTGTGATTTAGAAGTTAAGAAAATCGATGATGCAAAGGAGTCATAATGATTACCTTCACGTTAAACGGTCTCGAAGTGCAAATACCAAAAGGGTATACAATACTCGAAGCGTGTAAGTTCTTTGGTATTGAAATACCAACGCTCTGCTATGATGAAGGACTAACACCGTACGGTGGATGTCGACTCTGTCTGGTGGAAATCGGAACCGATCAGAATGCGCAGCTCGTGAGTTCGTGTACCTATCCAGTGCAAGAAGGGCTCGTTGTCCGAACTAATACTCAACGCGTCGTCAATGCACGCAAGATGATGATTGAACTACTTGTGGCACTCTGCCCATCGTCAAAAACCATCCAGGATCTCGCATCGAAGTTTAATGTACGCAGGGTACGGTTCTCTCCTCGCCACGAAGACTGTATCATGTGTGGCAAGTGCGTACGTATGTGCAAAGAGCAAATGCAAGCCGGGGCAATCGGTTTTGTCGAACGGGGCTACAAGAAGAAAATTACTACGCCATTTAATATCCAATCTGACGTCTGCAGACTCTGTGGTGCCTGCATCTATATCTGTCCCGCGTGCCAGCTCCGGTGTCAAGGACCGCACGCTGAGACGACCCTGTGCAGTGGCTGCTTGTCCCTCGATCCAACGTGTCTCAACACGCATGAAGACTATCAGTGCTGGATGGCAACGACTGGCTCGTGTGGCACGTGCGAAGGACGGCCGGATCAGATGAAGAAGGAAGCAGAACGCCAGACGCCTGACGCTACACGCAAAACGCAAAAAGAGAAAAAATAATGAAGTGCATCGGCAGAGGTAATCGTCTCGTCTCGAGACTCGACGTCGAGAGAGAAGCCCGTTTCGTCAGATGTTGAAAGGTAACGTATGAACGACAAAAAACGTATAACAAGTTACCATGACCTAGAGGTTTATCAGAATACGTACAACGCATGTCTTGAAGTCATGAAACATATCGTTCCCAGACTACCTGAGCGCAAGAAATATGACCTGGTCCAACAGCTCAGTCGATCATCAAAGGCAATCCCGCGTCTTATCGCCGAGGGATATGCAAAAAGACATCAGAAATCAGGGTTTCAAAAATACCTCGAAGATACAATGGCAGAGTGCAATGAAACAGCTGTCGGTCTTTGTCAGACAAAAGATATTTATGGAAAATGTGTTGATCTTGCTTTGTACAACACTTTGATTGATTTACACGACAAATCAGTGCGCCAAATATACAATGTAGCTTCTGCATGGCGCAAATTTCGAAAGAATGGCAAAAGTGATGCTGATAAATAGAGACGCGCCCGCGGCTTTTTTAAACGAAACGGGCATCGTAACCTTTTACCGTTCAACAAGTTGCTTTTGATTCGAAAGGAGAATGTATGGGTTCTTTAACAAGAATGAATGCATCCGCCGCAACCCTGACAAAAAACAGAACCGAAGATTCAGTGGTACCACTTAGTGGCATGTGTGTCACGTGTGTTGACGGCTGTATTGGTATGTGCGAAATTGGTAAATCTGCCTACCGTGGTCACGAAGTAATATATCCCCAACCGTTCGGCATTCTCACCGCGGCATCAGAAAAGAACTATCCCGTTGACTATACCCACTTCAACATTATGGGAACCGCAGTCGGTGCGGTCGGTATTGAAGCAGATCCGGACAAGGCGATTTTCCCCAATGTGAATCTCGAGCAGACGTTTGGCGCAAACAATGGCCTCAAACTCAAATTCCCGGTCGTCGTCCCAGGACTCGGCTCGACGAATGTCGCAAAAAACAACTGGGAAGGATTGGCCATTGGTGCTGCCCTGTCTGGTATCATGCTGACAATCGGCGAGAACGTTGTGGCTATGGATATGGCGAGCGAAATAAAAAAGGGGGAAATACTTAAGGCACCAGACCTCGAGAACCGCATCAAACTGTATAAAGACTGGCAGCGCGATGGCTATGGTTCAATTGTCGTGCAGGCGAATGTTGAAGATACACGGCTCGGCGTGCAAGAGTTCGCCATTCAGAAGCTCGGCGTCGAAGTCGCGGAACTGAAATGGGGTCAGGGGGCAAAGGATATTGGCGGCGAGGTGAAGATTAAAGACCTCAAAAAAGCACAGACGCTAAAGAAACGCGGCTACGTCGTCTTGCCTGATCCACTCGACCCTGATGTCATCAAGGCGTTTGAGCACAGGAGCTTTACTGAATTCGAGCGACATTCGCGTATTGGCATGGTTGAGGAAGAATCATTTATCAAGCGTGTTGAAGAGTTGCGGCAAGCCGGTGCGAAGTACGTATTCTTGAAGACCGGTGCGTACCGTCCGGCTGATCTCGCACGGGCGATCAAGTATTCTTCCGAAGCGAGGATTGATCTCCTTACTGTTGACGGTGCTGGCGGTGGAACCGGTATGAGCCCGTGGCACATGATGAATGAATGGGGTATGCCACCAGTGGAAATTCACTCGCTCACCTACGTCTATGCGGACAAACTCGCCAAGAAAGGAAAGTACGTCCCTGCCCTCGCCTTTGCCGGCGGTATTGCATTCGAAGACCAGATTTTCAAGGCGATCGCGCTCGGTGCACCGTACACGAAAATCGTCGGCATGGCGCGTGGACCACTATGTGCAGCAATGGTTGGTAAGACGATCGGCAAGAAGATCGAGGATGCCGAAGTGCCGGTGTTTGTGGAGCGGTTCGGCAATAAGAAAGAAGAAATCTTTGTGACCGCTTCGAAATTGAAAAAGGAACTTGGTGAAAAGTTGTTTGAGAAGGTTCCCACTGGTGCACTCGGCGTATACACGTACATTGAAAGGCTTGCCCAGGGGTTGAGACAGTTAATGACCGGAAACAGAAAGTTCGCGCTCAAGCACATCACCCGCGATGATATCGCATCACTCACCAAAGACGCCGCGAATATCTCAGGCATCCCTTACGTTATGGATGTGGACAAAGAAGAGGTAGAAAAGATACTCAACCGCTAATGGCGAATGGTGAAATGCCAATAGAAAAACAAAAAAGGGCGACCGTACGGTCGCCCTTTTTTCAACTTGCGATCTGCTATATGCTACAGGCTATCAGCCACGAAGTCAAAAGACATCAATCATGCGTGCGAGCACCGCCTTACCCCGATAGTCAGGCAGGAGAATCGGCGCCTTCCTTTTTGTTACCACACCGGCTTCTTTCAGTAATGCCGTGTATTTTTTTGTGTGATCGAACGTGAGTTTACCGTGTGTGCTATTGGTGGCGAGATACTGTGCCACCGATATTCCTGATCTCCGGCCGAACACCATACAGTCGAGCGTGGAATTACCCATGAGGCGGTTCTTCCCGTGCACACCACCGGAGACTTCACCAGCAACCCACAGACCATCAAGATTCGTCTTTCCCCACGGATCGGTCTCAATGCCACCATTCTGATAGTGTAGAGTCGGAAAAACGAGAACAGGGTCTTTGCGCATATCAATGTCAAAACGCTGAAACATCCTGAACATACCAGGAAATGACTTTTCAATCGTACCGGCGCCGTTCTTCACTTCAATGAGCGGCGTATCGAGCCACACACCACGCATGCCGGTTGGTGTGACAACGCCCTTGTCCCGAACGTAGCATTCGCGGATGAAGCTCGCTGCCTCAACGTCGCGTGGTTCCAGTGGAAAGACAAATGCCTCACCATCTCGGTTAACCGGCTGGGCACCCATACTTCTCAGTTTCTCAGTCAGGAGGAGCCCGATAATCTGTTGCGGGTATGCTGCCCCAGTCGGGTGATACTGCACCGTATCTGTATCACGTAGTTTTGCACCTGCACGATACGCCAGAACAATACCATCAGCCGTGGCGCCGTAGTGATTCGTCGTCGGGAATCCCCGGATGTGCAGTCTCCCGAAACCACCGGTTGCGAGGATTGTCGCCTTTGCCTGCACGATCTTGTACTCGCCAGTCTCCATGTTGTACAGCACGGCACCAGTAATGCGGTTACCGTCGGTCAGCAATTCAATTACTGGATAGTATTCAACGTACGGTATTTGCCGACTCTTGAATTCATCACGAATAACACGTAATTCCTCGAGTCCGGTATAGTCTGCACACGCATGCATTCTCCGGCGTGATGTTCCACCACCCGCCTTCTCAACAAAACAACCGTCCTCTTCTCGGTCAATCATTGCACCAAGATCACACAGCCACTTCATGATCAGTGGCGCATCGCTGACGAGTGCGCGCAGCACATCTGGTTTGTTGGTAAAGTGACCACCACCCATTGCATCCAGGAAGTGCCGTGCTGGTGAGTCATTCTCACGGTCAGCTGACTGAGTTCCTCCCTCAGCCATGATCGAATTCGCATCTCCGTGTCGCAGCTTATTAACTAAGAGGATTTTTTCTCTATCGACGCCCTTCTCGTGAGCCCACACGGCTGCACTGGTGCCCGCAAGTCCACCGCCAATGATAAGGAGGTCAACGACGTAATCTGGCTTGGTCAGGTCAAGCTCACTGCCGTCAAGCAACGGGTATGCTTCCAGTAGATCAGCGACCTCATTCGGTGCCATATCGTCCTTATTCGGGCCGAGTCTGATTGCTCGCTTGCCGCCCGGTGCATAGTCAGGATGAACCTGTAGTACGTCATCGCGCTCTTGCATGGTCATTGCTTCAGGGATGTAGTCTTTCCGCTGCATCCGTGTCTTGTTTACGACCTCAATCAGTTTACGCATGTCCTCTGGATATCCACCAATGAATTTGAGTTCTGCCACAGTATCCTCCTTCCTATGCCTGCTCAATATCTCGCGATGTATACTGCTTACGCAATTCTTCAGTGCTCGTCTCGATGAGCTCATCGAGTGCCTTTTCGAACGTTCCGCCTTCAATTTCTTTAATACGATTGAGCAGATGGTCTGGTGTTGGTGTCTCATATTTACCGTGCAGCCGTCGTGCGAGCTGTGCGTAGTTGTACTGTGCCAGTTCTGCGGGACATCTCACCGCGCACAAGCCGCACTGTATACAGTCAAACGAAAGCTCAGCCATGAGCGTGATATCTCCTCGCTTCCCGGCAGCTATGTACTCCATAACGTCAATGTCCTGGGGGCACGCCTTAGTGCACGCATTGCAGCCAAGACATCGCAAAATCTCTGGATAGTGGGTAAGAAATGCCTCAATCGTCGGGGTGAGTTTGTTGAGGTCATAGACTGCCCGTTCAGCCGGAGTAAACGGTATTTGTGTCAGATACATACCGTGCTCAGCCCTCGTCTGGCAAGCCATTGCTGTCTGCAGGCGGTAGTCGCCCTCAATCCGATAGAGCGTCGTACAGGCGCCACAGAATCCGGCACGACACCCGCACGACCTGATAAAGCGGTAGCCGGCGAACTCCATCGCCTGCATAATCGTGAGACCTGCAGGAACTTTGTATTTTCTACCGAGGATCGAAATGGTGATCCAGTGCTGGATGTCCTTCTCGTCAATTCCCGAAACAACCGATTTGTTCGATTCGGCAATTTTGCTCATAATATTGCTATCTCTGTCAGGCATGGTAGATAAACCTCCTTTGCATATATAAATATGTCAAATGCTTAAGATTGGAATACACGTGTATGATGTAACATCACGTGTGACGCACGTGCAATTATAGCCAGAATCACGTTGCTGTCAACAGAGCTAAGTTAGTGGGCAAGACATTGTGAGCATGGCATATGCAGCAGAGATGAAGAGCCATTGTCCCGTAGTGATCGAGATTGTCCGGCTGTGCCAGGACTCTGTTTGAGGAGCTCGATTGGCAGACAATGCTCGATAAATCGAGCGACTACAGATATTTATGGTTGTCTGATTCATCGAAGGAGACAATGGTTTGTCGTTATCCGATTCATCGGAGCGGGTAATCTGTGTCCGTAGTCATCCGATTCATCGGAGCGGG